>WNFR01000197.1_pt1 | contig 127116 bp, 109 predicted proteins | sample 5400221 | NCBI WGS metagenome assembly WNFR01 (sample SAMN13153357, study PRJNA577476) | soil metagenome | isolation source: 40 cm soil under Madrone tree | place: USA:California | collected 2016-06-14
ACAACCGACGGCTCCTTTGATGTCTTTCTCTGCCATCAGCGGATTGGCACGATTGACCTCAAACAAGTCCCTCGAGATCATTGACAATGTGTTTACCATGTCTCCGAACACCCGTTTACGATCTCCCCGGTCTATACAGTAACGTGTGGTCAGTCCTTCGCGTGCTTTGCGGTCCTTTGCGCCTTTGCGCCGAGTATTGCGTCTTAGTCCCTCACTACCCAGCGCAAAGGCGCAAAGGACCGCAAAGCACGCGGAGATTTATTAAGCAACGCAGAATCCGAACACTTCGCAGAATTTGCAGTCGATGCGCTTACGATGTACTTTGTCGAGGGTGAGAGTTTACTTGCGAGCCAAATAACCAGGCATAGAAGGGTGAGTGCGATCGATGAAGATTCGACAGGCGCCGAAACCGGAACTTAAGCTGATTACTGCCCTGTTGGTTTTGCATGCGTTCGGCGCCCCCGGCGGATGGGCGTTACAGGCGCGTCAACAACGTACAGGCGCACAGGGCGCCGAGTCACTTAGTGCGCTGCGTGAACGGATCGCAGCACACATCGCTCAACCAAAATTCGCTCCCGCCGCGTGGGGCGTAAAGATCGTTTCGCTTGATACCGGAAAAACGATCTTCGAGCACAACCCGCAGAAGTACTTCAATCCGGCCTCAAACGCCAAACTTTACACTGCCGCCCTGGCACTCGAACGACTGGGGGCCGACTATAGAATCAAAACCTCGCTCTATTCCACGGCGAGGCCTGGAGCCTCCGGCACACTCAAGGGAGACCTGATCGTGTACGGCCGAGGTGATCCGACGATGGCGGCGCGCCTGAACGGTGGTGATTACTTCAAAGGCATGGAGCCGTTAGTTACGCAGTTTGTGAACGCGGGAATCCGTCGCATCGAGGGAGATCTGATCGGCGACGAGAGCTACTTTGCGGGCCCGCCCTTTGGAGCGGGATGGGAATGGGATGACCTTCAAGCTTACTACGGCGCTGAAGTGTCGTCGCTTACCGTCAACGACAATGCCGTTGATCTGTTTGTGAAACCGGCAGACCGGGCAGGCCTACCATGCCGCATCACCACCGGTCCGGCGACTTCATTCGTCACGTTGATGAATCGCACTCAGACGGCGGCTAAAGGGGCGGAATCACGAATCGTTGTCTATCGACCGGTCGGCGAGAATATCATCTACGTCTCCGGGCGGCTGTCGACCGATAGCAACGGATACTATGGCGCAATTGCCGTGCACAATCCGGCTGGTCTTTTCGTTAGCTTGTTGAAAGAAGCGCTTGGCCGCCGCGGCATCGCGGTTACCGGCCGAACGCGAGTGATCGATTGGAAGTATCGCGAGGTTACACCGTTTGATTCCTCCAGGCTGATCGAACTGGGTTCTGTTGAGTCGATGCCGCTCGGAGGCATTGTACGCGAGACGCTGAAGCCATCGCAGAATCTATGGGCGCAGTTGTTGCTGCTCCAGGTTGGCGAGAGTTCTCGGTTCGGAGCAGGGTTTGGAAGCATGCCGGGGAGCGTTGCCCGTGACGGTTTGTTGAAAGCCGCGCAGCTTCCGGCACCCGCTTCAAAGCCAGGCGAGCCGCGGGAGGGTACGAGTGAGGAGCTTGGTGTCGAGATGCTAAATGAATTCTTGAATCAAGTCGGCGTCAAAAAGGGTGACGTGCTCCTCGAAGAAGGATCTGGTCTATCTCGGCGAGATGTCATTACGCCTGAAGCGACAGTTGCACTTCTAGCCCATGCTAGCAAGAGCAGATGGTCGGACGTTTATCGCAACGCTCTACCGATTGCGGGGATTGATGGGACCTTGCAGAATCGTATGAAAGGGACAGCGGCCGCCGGCAATGTGCGAGCAAAGACGGGAACGCTTCGTTACGTGCATACGCTGTCAGGCTATGTGACTACGGCGGCCGGCGAGCGCCTCGCCTTTTCAATCATGCTTAATAACTACAACGCGGAGCGTCCCGATGCTTCCTCCGTGCCGGCGCCGGGTGCTTCAACCGCGCCGCGAGATGAAATGGACGCGATCGCAATTATGCTTGCGGGATTCACCGGCCGAAGTCAGTAGCTCCCTGCTCAAGGCGTAATAGTTATTCTAAGCAGCGATGATGTGACCGTCGCAGGCGTTCCGTCAGTGACAGTCACTGTAAATGGGAATTGCCCGGTTGCAGTTGGTGTTCCTGAAATCAATCCGGTAGCCGAATTCAAAATCAGTCCAGTCGGAAGCGGTCCGCTTCCGGCCGCCAACGCCCACACATAAGGCGTCCTGCCGCCGCTTACGACAAGCTGATAGGAGTAGGCAACATTTATCCTGCCGTTGGTAAGATCGCCGCTGCTGATGATGATCAAAGGCGCCGGATCGACGATGATCCGCAGCGTCGCAGATGTCGCCGTAAAGGGTGGGTGTTGTGAATCACTCAACCCGACGGTGAAGGAAAATGTTCCGTATTGCGTTGGCGTGCCCGAGATCACTCCGGAATTCTGGTTCAACGATAGCCCCGCGGGCAACGCGCCGCTCGCCAGTGACCAGGCGTATGGCGCGAGCCCGCCCGCTCCCGCCAGAGTGACCAAATAACTCGTGCCGACGCCGCCTCTCGTAAGATCACCGCTTGTCACGACTCTCAGTGGCCCCGGTACCACCGTTATTCTCAGCGGCTGAGACGTGACCGTCAGTTGAGTCGAGTCAGTCAGCTGAACCGTGAAGTTATATGTCCCCACCAGGATGGGCGTCCCTGATATCACCCCAGTGATCGGCCCGAGCAAAAGCCCCGGCGGCAGCAATCCCGTCCCCATGCTCCAAGTGCGCGGCGGATGCCCACCGGTGAATAGCAACTGATGGGCGTAAACGACGCCGGTGCTACCCTGTGTGAGATCACCGCTGCTGATGACTCGCAGGGGTTCAACATCTGAAAGGATCGTCAACGTGAAAGTGGCGACAGCCGTCGCTCCGGTTGAATCCATTACGCGCACGCCGAAGAGGAAGTTGCCATACACCGTTGGAGTTCCGGAAATAAGCCCAGCCGCGTTGAGCGAGAGACCCGTCGCCAAAGACCCGGTAATCAGCGTCCAGGAGTAAGGCGGGTGGCCGTTGGCGGCGCTCAGTTGCTGGCTGTAGGGTTGGCCCAGCGTCCCTCTTGTGATATCCGTCGTGACTACTGAAAACACCTGGTTCTGGAAGATTATGGTTCGCGTGCCGACGATCGTGGCATTGCCTGCTGCGTCTATCAGCTTGATCGCCAGCGTGTGCTCCCCAATCGTGAACTTGGTTGTGTCGATCGAGAAGCTGAACCCCGAGTGAGCGGCGTTCGGGAAGGCCCCCCACACGGCTCCGATATCGGGTCTGCTCAGGCCGTAGATCGCTTCTCCGGCTTTCTGGTTGTCCAGCAGCACGTCTATCTCTGTTACCGCCACATTGTCCAGGGCCCAGCCGCTGCCGGTTGCGACGTTACTCAACGTAGCTCGATAGTCGGGGGTCTCGAGCACGCCAAAAGGCGCAAGCTTATCGGCCGGCTTGATGGCAATTGCCAGCGTGCGAGTGACGGACTGTGCGGCGGAGTCAGTGACGCGTACCACAAATACGCTTGTGCCCGGCGAGGTTGGCGTTCCGGATATGACGCCGCTTGCCGAGAGGTTCAATCCGTTTCCGAGACTTCCGCTCGCAATGCTCCAGGAGTAGGGCGGCACGCCGCCGGTCGCTTGAAGCGTCTGAGTGTACGGGCGCTCCGCGGTGGTGTCCGGCAAAGAGATTGTCTGGATCACCAGAGGAGGCGGCGGCTGAGCAATGATAATAAGGAGCGATTTCGTGCTTGTTGTACCGAGAGAATCTTTCACGGAGACCACGAATGAGGTTGCCCCCGGAGTTGAGGGCCTGCCCGAGATCGCTCCGTCAGCAGTCATGGTCAGCCCATCGGGTAGCACGCCGCTGTCTATCTTCCAAGTATATGGGCCGACGCCGCCGGATGCTTCCAGCGCTGCGGTGTAGAGAAGCCCTTGGAGCGCCTGCGGCAGCGTATCGGTCTTTATCGAAAGCGGAGGTGGAGGCGGCCCGACCTCCAGCGTTAGAGGTTTCGAGGCCTGTCTATCACCAGCATCATTCACAAGGACGGTAAAGTTGGATGCACCTTGTGTGGTCGGCGTGCCCGAGATTACTCCGTCAGATGAAAGCGACAGCCCCTCGGGAAGCGCTCCAAATTTCTTTTTCTTTTTCTTGGCCCAGGCGTAGGGCGCCGTCCCGGCGGTTGCTTTCAGTTCATACCTGTAAGGCACTCCGACCGCGGCGACCGGCAGCGCGCCAGGACTCAAGACCGTGAGTTGCGGAGGCGGGTTGATATCGATCGAAAGAGAGACGGTAATCACCTGCCCGCTTTGGTCAGTTATGCGAGCTTGGAAGGCGACTTCTCCTGGCGTGGTTGGTGTCCCCGAAATGACACCGCTGTTTGAGAAGCTGAGACCCTCCGGAACTCTTCCGGTCATGATGTCCCAGTGATAAGGCGGACTTCCGCCAGAGCCCTTCAATGTTTGTGAGTAAGACTCACCTACAACGCCATCCGCTAGCGATGTAGTGTCGACCGACAATACTACCGTTCCCGGATTGATAGTGACCGAGAGCGTCGCATTGACTGATGCGCCTACCGCATCGGCGAGTTTCAGAACGAAGCTGGCAGTGCCCGGTTTTTCGGGAGTGCCCGATATGATCCCGGTTTGATTCAGAATCAACCCCTCGGGAAGGGACCCGGATTGAATCGACCAGGTGTAGGGAGTTTGACCGCCGGATGCACCAACGCTCTGGCTGTAGGATGTGCCCACCGACCCGCGCGGCAGCTGGCCAGCCGTGATGGTCAACGGCGCCGCCGGTTTCACAATGAGCGTCAGTGCCTTCGAAGCCGAATTGCTGTTGCCGTCAGTGACTCGTACTACAAAATTGAACGTGCCCGCCGCGGTGGGCGTCCCTGTGATCGATCCGGTCTGAGCCAGCGAAAGACCCGAAGCCAGTGATCCGCTCTCGACCAGCCAGGAGTAATCGGGCCTGCCCCCGACCGGTGTCAGCGTGCGGCTGTAGGACACGCCAACGGTAGCGTCGGGCATGTCGGTTGTTCCGATCGCCAATGAGGGCGATGTCGCGGGCGTGATAACCGTCGCTTCGTTAGAGAAGGCCGACGGGCCAGTCCCGTTGAACGCGCGAGCCCGATAGGCATATGCGGTATTGGGCAATACGCTTGTGTCGGTGTAGGTGGTGGTGTTCGCGCCAACCACCCCGATCTGGCTGAAGTCTGCGCTCGATCCTCCCCGGCGTTCGATCTGGAATCCATCCTCGACCGCAGACGTGTCCTGCCAAACCAGCGCCACTTGAGTTGGGGAAGTGGGACTCGCAACCAGCCCGGCCGGAGCGGACGGCGCGGGCCTGGGAACCGATGAAGTCCATCCGATTTGCGCAACGGTGAATGGGCAAAGCGCCAGTTCGTTCAGCCGCATTATGCACTCGGTCGAACTGTGACCGCAGGCGAGGTCCTGACAGTTTCCGTTCACTGCTTCAGGTCTGACCTCGGGAGCGCAGGTACAACTGCAGACGAGGTTTCCGGGTTGGTAGTACTCGTCACACGCATAAAAGATGTGCCCGGTTTCGTGCGTTGCGATTCGTGAAAGCGGCCATCCATAGCTTCGGAACAAGCTGATCGTAAACGGGCCCCCTATGTAAGCCCACGACGCCCTTCCATCGTTGAACGCCGCCGGCGCCGGAGGCGGGTTATAGGCGATGAACATCGAGTAAGCCCAGCTGGTATGGTTCTGATCCCGGATTACCTGGTCGTACGCCGCGACTCGTTCGAAAACATCGCCAGCCGTAGAACCGGCGTTTACCATCACCTGGTTGACCCAAAGGGAACTATTGCCCGCGGAGCGCAACACCGGTTCATAAGGTATCTGACAAACGGGACTGGTCGGCTCCTTGAACAACAGTGTGAAGTTCAAAGGTCTCGCGAGATTGAAAGCCCGCGATTGCTCGACCCACCAGTTCAGTCCCTCGAGCACCGCCGATTCGGTGGAAGCGATATCGGCTTGAGACCAGGTGTAAACGTTGGGATCGATGCCGCCGTCGCTCTCAACCATGAAGACCGCAACCGCTACGGAACCGTCCATCACGTCGCTGTTGCTAAAGTACTGAGGTGTGACTGTCGATTGGATGCCGACAAGAGACTGTTCTGCGCCGAGCAATCGAAGGTTGCGCATAACGTCGTTCCTGTTTATCGGCGGATGCGGCAAGGAATCGATCATCCCTGGCCGCCCGGCTTCGGCCCCGACTGGCTGTTTCGCCTCGCGCAGCCGCCGCCTTGCAGCTCGCCCTGATGCGATGTCGTTGAACGCGTTGATGGTGAGTAATGTTTCGCGGTCCCGGAAACCCTGGGGTGCTGACCCGACCGGCGAGCGATGGATCGAGCGAATGCCGTGATGTCCCAGAAGGCTCGAGTCTGCTGCGGGATTGATCCAGCCCATTATTGCGCGCGGCGGAACGACGACAGCGACCCTTCCACCCTGCGAGATGATAAAGTCGCGGGCTTGAGCGAGTTCCGCATTGGAGCTGGCGTCTACCAGGAGGAGCGCGTATCCGCTGAGATTATCAGCCGGTGAGGCCGGCTGACTCTGCGAATCAGTGCCAGCTAATACGGTATTGCTGCCGGTCAGGAGTAGAAGCGCAATCAGCGACCGGAACACCAAACGAGCCATCAAAACAGACCTCAGTAATTTGAACCACGGCCTATGAGCCTGCTGTATTGCCGTGGAGGGCCAGGTTGAAAAAGAGAAGACTCCCTTAGGGTCGACAAATCCCACAGCGTGGGTTAGGTGTCATCATTGCTCGCAAAGAGAAATTTCCACGGGGTCGTTTGGAAGGGCGCTTGTCGATATGAGTGCATATTGATCATCAGCAATCCTCGGCTTGAAAATGCTACGGTCCTTGTCCCCGATTGCTGCTCTAACCGGCTCTTGAATACTCGTCGACCAGTTATGAGCTGCCCTCTCTACTGCTGGCAAGGCGGCGAGTATATCCTAAGCAGCTAAGTGCTAGCAAGCAGAAAAAAATCAGCCTTTCTCCAGCGACACTTGATTCGGTTAACGACAATCAAAACGGTTTTTTTTGCGATGCTTGACACACATGAAGCGCAAAGTGTAGAGTTCAGCCTTGCTCACGGCATTTATGAAGCGAGGAACACAAAGGCGCGTGTACTCAGAGTCCTGTCACGATCTCTCTTGCAGAAGAGAGTACCGCAGCACCAGCTAAACCTTACGTCTTCCTTACGCTCTCCTCGCAGTATGGTGAGCGCACGGGCGACGGCTCTGGTCAGCTTCGCAGCGCGACCGCGCAAAGACTCTCTCACGACGACGTTCATTGCTCGTACTTCATAGGGCGGAAGACTTGATCGTTATGGATCGATGAAGCATACTATGAAACACCAGTCCATCGGTCCGGTCACACCATTCCGATGAATTCAAATCGCAGTTCCGGGAGGAGTAGCAATTAATGGCGACCGAAAACGTAAACCAGTCCGGTGCGAGCACGGCGGCTGACAGCGCCAAAGAAGAGACCGTCGCGCTCGGAGATAACACCGGCCCAGACAGCGCAGCAGGCGAGCCACAAGCTGCGTCTGAAACCAACCAGACGGCTCAAACAGAAGATGCTGCGGCGGCAACTGCACAGGCGTCTGCACCCGCATCTGAACAGCCCGACGCCAGCGAGGCGGCAACTGCTCCATTAGGTGAACAGCAAACCGACGGCGAACAGAGCGGCGCGCAGGATTTCAGCGCGATGCTCGAGAACTACGAAAAAGAGAGCGCCGCGTCGCGACAGGAGGGCGAGATTGTCCGAGGAATTGTAGTCGGCATCTCCGAACAGAATGTCCTCGTCGATATCGGGTATAAGTCCGAAGGTGTGGTCGCACGCGAAGAGTTTCTCGATCGACAGGGTAACCTTACCGTCAAACGCGGCGATGAAGTCGACGTGCTGATCAAGAGTCTCGAGAACCAGGATGGCTACGCCGAGTTGTCGCGCGCCGCGGCAATGCAGGTCCAGTCGTGGGAGCGACTGCGCCAGGCTCACCAAACTCATGAGAATATCAAGGGCCGCGTGGTCGAACGCATCAAAGGCGGTCTCAAGATTGATCTCGACGGAGTGCCGGCCTTTCTGCCGGGCTCGCAGATTGATATCAGGCCCGTGCGTAACCTCGAAGGTTTCCTGAAACAGGAAATTGAAGTCCGCGTAATCAAGCTCAATCGCAAACGCGGCAACGTCGTGGTGTCGCGCAAAGCGGTCCTCGAGGAGGCGTCCGGCAAGAAGAAGTCCGAGACGCTCGCCAACATTGAAGAAAGCGTGGTGCTGGAAGGTGTCGTAAAGAACATTACCGACTACGGCGCGTTCATCGACCTGGGCGGAATTGACGGCCTCCTGCATATCATCGATATGAGCTGGGGCCGAATCCAGTCGCCGACCGACATAATCAAAGTTGGTGACACGATTCAAGTCAAGGTTCTCAAGTTCGACCGCGAGAAGGAGCGGATCTCGCTGGGCTACAAGCAGCTTTTGCCTGATCCCTGGCAGAGCGTCGCGGAGCGCTTCCCGAAAGGTTCGCATGTTCGCGGCAAGGTCGTCAGTCTTACCGACTACGGCGCGTTCATAGAAATTGAACCGGGCGTCGAAGGCCTCGTGCATGTCACCGAGATGACGTGGTCAAAGCGGTTGAAGCATCCGTCAAAACTGCTTTCGATCGGACAGGATGTTGAAGCGGTCGTTCTGGACGCAGATCCGCATAGCCGGCGAATAAGCCTGGGTCTCAAACAGGTCAGCGCCGATCCGTGGGAGACGCTCCCGGTTCGCTATCGCGTCGGTTCACGGGTGTCCGGAAAAGTGCGCTCGCTGACCGACTTCGGCGCGTTTGTCGAAATCGAGGACGGCATAGACGGTCTCGTTCACGTTTCGGATATTTCCTGGACGAAACGAATCAAACATCCCTCCGACGTGCTCAAGAAGGGGCAGCAGGTCGACGCCGTTATAACGAACATCGACGTCGATGGCCGAAGGCTCAGTCTTTCCATCAAGGACCTCGAGCCAAATGCGTGGGATCGTTTCTTCGATACCCACAAACTCGGAGATGTGATCAAGGGCCGCGTAGTTCGCTTTGCAAACTTCGGCGCCTTTGTCGAGATTGAAGAGGGCATCGAAGGTCTTTGCCACGTTTCGGAGTTGAGCGACTCTCGTGTCGAAAAACCCGAGGACGCGGTTAAGATCGGTCAAACGCTGCCGTTCAAAATATTGAAGCTGGACCCGGCCCAGAAGAAGATCGGGCTGTCGGCGCGTGCCGTAGGCAAGGAGAACGATCCGGAGGACGTGCGCACCTACCACGAGACCGGTTCGGGAATGGCGACGTTGGGGGATATCGCCAACCTGCTTGGCGCTACTTCAGAGAAGAAGAGCGAAGAAGAAGAATAGAATCATCGACAATGTGGCCTTCGCGGCTATTAGACTAAGGTACTAACGCGGCCCTGAGCGCCGGGTGATCCAATGCACTCGGACCTGCTCCGGGCCGCAGTTGGTTATCAGGTGGGTGTTAGAGGAATACACCAATGAAGAAATTCAACCTCTCGGCAGTTCTAATCATAGCCGGCTTCGGTTTTGTGTTCTTCGTTGCAATCATCCTGGTTGCGGCGCTCGCCCTCTCGCGGGAGGGAGGGTTCGCCGGCTGGGGCGGGGATCGCATAGCCGTAGTCTACGTCGAAGGCGTGATCTTCGATTCCAAGACCGTCAACGAACAACTGAAGATGTATGCCGACGACTCCCGAGTTAAGGCGATCCTGATTCGAATGGACACGCCCGGCGGAGGCGTCGCCGCCTCGCAGGAGATCGCCGACCAGGTCAAGTGGCTGCGCAGCGAAAAGGGCAAGACCGTCGTCATTTCGATGGGTTCGGTGGGCGCGTCGGGTGGTTACTACATCGCGTGCGCGGCCGACAAAATCTATGCGAATCCGGGAACGATCACCGGCTCGATAGGCGTGATAGCTGAGTGGGTGAACTACGGCAATTTGCTCAAGTGGGCCCAGATGCAACCGGAAGTAATCAAAAGCGGCGAGTTCAAAGATGTAGGCTCTCCTACACGCGAGGTTACACCGAAAGAACGCGAGTATCTGCAGAGCCTGATCAATCAAATGTTCGAGCAATTCGTCGGCGCCGTAGCTGACGGGCGCAAAGAGACCGGTCTTACTCGTGAGCAGGTCCAACAGCTCGCCGACGGTCGCGTGTACACCGGAGAGCAGGCGCTGCGCGAGAAACTTATCGACGGCCTCGGCAACTACGACAAGGTGTTGAAGGCTACCGCCGAGTTGGTGGGAATCAAAGGCGAACCCCAGGTGGTAACACCTCCGAAGCCTCGACGCGGATCGATCCTGGATCTGCTGACATCAACCGACGTCGGGGAAATTCTCTCGCACAACACACTTCAACCACCCGGCTCGACGCTGCAGTTTGAATATCTTTGGAAGTAGTCATTGGTCATTGGTCATTAGTCATTAGTCATTGGTCATTGGTCATGATTGGTCATAGCTCGACGTTAAAAACGACAATGACTAATGACCAATATGACGAATGACTAATGACCAATATGACCAATGACCAATGACAAATGATATGGATCACATCTGGAGTCCCTGGCGCTACAAATACATCGTCAATGCTGATCGGCAGGAAGGCTGCGTGCTTTGCCGAATCGCGCAGGAACCCGATGACGTCGGGAACTACGTAGTCCATCGCGCTCGGCTAAACTTCATCCTGCTCAACTTGTTTCCTTACACCAGCGGTCACTTGATGATCGTCCCGTATGAACATCAAGCGTCGCTCGCGGCAGTCGACGCGGCTACAACTACTGAAATGCTCGAACTCGCCAAACGTGCTCAAGCGGCATTGGAAGCCGAATACCATCCCGACGGGTTCAACATCGGGATGAATCTCGGTCGAAGCGCGGGAGCCGGAATCGCCGACCACCTTCACTTGCACGTTGTCCCTCGCTGGAGCGGCGATGCGAACTTCGTTTCGGTTGTCGGCGAGACTCGAGTGTTGCCCGAGGATCTCGCGACCACCTGCCAGAAGTTGAAGGGACATTTCGGTTGACCTTAACGCAAGGTCGCAGAGACGCAAGGACGCAAGCACCGAAAGGAAGCTTTGCGGATTGCGTCTTCGCGCCTTTGCGTTAAGTCCTGCAACTGTCGTCGACCGAGTTGACATCGCGCGGCCGTTGCAGTTTGCTTTAGCCGTGGACTCACAACCGAAACAGAACCCGACGCACGGGCGCGGCACGCCGGAGAATCCGCCCAACCGTTTTGAGAAACTTGTTTACGTGCGCGATCCCGAGTCGATCGATCCCGAAGAACCTTCACCAAAGACTCAATTCCTGCGAGACGTTTCAAAATCGCTGATCAGTTACAACGACAGCCCCGATGCCGGGTTTGAAGCGAGCATCAATCCCTATCGAGGCTGCGAGCATGGTTGTATATATTGCTACGCGAGGCCGTACCACGAATATCTGGGCTTCTCGTCGGGGCTCGACTTCGAAACAAAAATTCTCGTTAAAGAAAATGCGCCGAAGTTGTTGAGAGATGAACTCGCCTCGAAGCGATGGCAACCCAAAGTGCTCGCCATCAGCGGCGTGACGGATCCCTATCAACCAATAGAGCGCAAGCTGCAGCTCACGCGCCAATGTCTCGAGGTGCTCGCGGAATTTCGCAATCCGGTGATCATTATAACCAAGAACCAACTGGTCGCGCGTGACGTCGATCTCTTGAAAGAGCTGGCGAGCTTTGACGCGGCGGCGGTCTGCGTGTCGGTTACCACGCTCGATGCGGACCTCGCGCGGGTAATGGAGCCGCGAACATCGACGCCCGCCAACAGGCTTGAGGCCATTCAAACTCTCGCCCAGGCCGGCGTCCCGGTTCGTGTGCTGGTAGCGCCGATTATTCCCGGACTTACCGATCACGAAACCCCCGCGATCATCAAAGCCGCGGCGAAGGCCGGCGCCAGTCACGCGGGCTACGTAGTTGTGCGTTTGCCGCATAGTGTCGGAGAGTTGTTCGAGGGATGGTTAGAAGAGCATTTCCCTGATCGCAAAAAAAAGGTGCTGAATCGAATTCGGGAGATGCGAGGCGGAAAGCTCAACGATCCGAACTTCGGATCAAGAATGAAGGGCGAAGGCATCTTCGCCGATCAAATCAGATTGATGTTCAAGCTCGCGTGCCGCAAAAGCGGCATCGAAGGCGGCGGTATCGAACTGTCCGTCAGCGCGTTTCGGCGCCCGGCCGGTCCACAATTGAATTTGTTCGAGCCCTAGCAGGTTGCTGAAAAACGAATCTATCGCCACTAAGGCACGAGGTCACGAAGGAGCACGAAGTCGACAATGCTACATACGTGACTTAGTTCAGCTTAGTGTGTAGCTTGGTGTCTTAGTGGCAGCATCCTTCTCTAATTCAACCTGCTGGATTAGTAGTCCAGACTGAGACGCAACTAATGGCTGACTACCCTGGAAGCGGCAAATTCCCCGTCACGCGAGTGTCCGCGATCATCGGAACGTCAAGCTCAAACCCCGAAGAACGGGCGCGTGCATTCGAAGCGCTGGTGTCGGCTTACTGGATGCCGGTCTATAAGTACGTCCGAATCAAGTGGAACAAACCGACCGAAGACGCTCGCGATCTGACACAGGGCTTCTTCGCCGAAGCGATCGAGAAGAACTTCTTCGCGCGCTTCGATCCATCGAAGGCAAAGTTCAGGACTTTCCTTCGCACCTGTCTGGACGGCTTTGTTGCTAATGAGAACAAAGCCGCGGCGCGCATAAAACGGGGAGGCAGCGCGACGATCGTCTCGCTCGACTTCGACGGCGCCGAAGAACAGCTGAAGATCGCAGCTCCGCCCGCCGCAAACAAGATTGATGAGTACTTCGATAAGGAGTGGGCGCGGAGCGTCTTCAGCCTGGCGCTGGAAAGCTTCCGCGCGCAGATGCTTGCGGCCGGCAAAGAGATTCACCTTCGACTCTTCGAGCGATATGTTCTGGATGATGCGGATGAGAAGGAGAAACCAAGCTACAAAGATCTCGCCAATGAATTCAATCTCTCAACTACCGGCGTCACAAACTACCTTGCTCTCGCACGGCGAGAGTTCAGGAGACACGTTCTGGAAAAGCTCCGCGAGTTGACGACAACGGACGAGGAATACCGCCGTGAAGCTCGCGCTTTGCTTGGAGTAGATCCGAATGAACTGGCTTTCTGATAAAGCGGTCGCCCGGCTTCGCGAAGAGGCGGACTTGCCCGATCTTGGCGGCTCGAAATATATGGTGCTTCATAAACTGGGCGCGGGCGGGATGGGCGCGGTTTACCTCGCCCAGGATGTGGACCTCGGCCGGAAGGTCGCGGTGAAGGTAATGAACATTTCGGATTCGTCGGGTTCTCTTGCTTCCAGGATGATGCGCGAAGCCCGGATCGTGGCGCTTCTGGAACATCCGAGCATCGTCCCTATTCACGATGTCGGCGTGCTGGAGGAAGGGCGCGTCTACTACGCGATGAAGCTCGTGCAGGGAAAGCGGCTGGACGAGTTCGCCGCCGTCGCGGGTTCTCCTTCCGACTTGCTGCGAATATTTCAAAAAGTCTGCGAAGCAGTCGCGTTCGCCCATGCGCGCGGTGTGATTCATCGCGACCTCAAGCCCGAGAACATTATGGTCGGGCCGTTCGGTGAGGTTCTCGTGATGGACTGGGGTGTCGCGAAGGTTATGTGCGATGGGCCGCTCGACTCCCCAGACCGATTGCAGGCTCACGGTATCGCGCATCGAGCCATCGATGACGCCGATCTTGTCACGACGTTGCCGCTTGCCTCGAGCGGCGAGTCCGGTGACACAAGCAGTGGAATGGTGATCGGCACTCCCGCCTATATGGCTCCCGAGCAAGCAATGGGTAAGACTGAACTGCTGGATCAGCGCAGCGATGTCTACGCGCTAGGAGCGGTTTTGTATTTTCTGCTCGCCGGGCGCGCGCCGTTCGAATCCACCAGGAAGACTGACGCGCTCGAGGAAACAACTCATGGTCGGGCGCCGCGCCCTCGACAGATGAACCCCAGGATCCCGAGGGCCATCGAAGCCGTCTGTTTGAAAGCGATGTCCGAACAACGGGAGGATCGATATGCGAGCGCGGAGGAAGTCGCCGGCGACATCGTGCGCTTTCTGGACGGGCAGCCGGTTTCAGCTTATCGCGAAAATGTTTTCGAGAAGTCGGGCCGATGGTTCGGCAAGAATCGCTTCATCGTCCTTCTGATCCTTACCTATCTGTTAGCGCGGCTCGTAGTGTTTTTCTGGATGGGGCGTTAAAGAGCGCACCGCGCGTGTTTAATAGAAGTGCAGGAGCGAAAAAAACGACGGAGGAAACGCAGATGTCGAAACCGGTACTTGGGCTTTTGCTTGGAGGAGTGTTGGGAATAATTGATGGGCTGAGCGCGTGGTTCACTCCCGCGGTTCGCGCGCAGCTTGCGGGGATCGTAGTTGGATCGACGGTCAAGGGATTGATCGCCGGAATATTGATTGGCGTCTTCGCGAAGAAGTTCAACTCGCTTCTATTGGGAATCGTCTTCGGGCTGGCGGTCGGGTTGTTGCTTGCGTTTCTTGTGGCATTTCTTCAGAAGGGCTACTACTTCGAGATCATGCTGCCGGGGGCGATCCTTGGGTTGATTGTCGGCTTTGCGACTCAAAAGTACGGTCGTCCAACGGCGCAAACCGCAACCGCGAACCGTTAGCCACTGACTTGGTAAGTTGGTGATGATGGTTCGTGTTCGGTTATTGAGTTGCTGACTTGTAACGTGTGGTCGCCCTTCGCGTGCTTTGCGGTCCTTTGCGCCTTTGCGTTGAGTATTGGGTATTGAAGGAGCAAGACACGATACTCAACGCAAAGGTCGCAAAGGAACGCAAAGCACGCGGAGGTTATTAAGCAACGCAGATTGACAGAAGCAGCACGGCTCGACATCCTGTCCGCGTGACCAAACAGGAAATCAGAAATGCTGTTTGGAGCCTGCTGCAGTCGGAACACGTGGCTCGCTTTCCCGGAGCGCGAGGACGCATACCGAATTTCACGGGCGCCGAACATTGCGCCGCGCACGTAGCGGAGCTTGAAGTATGGCAAGCCGCGCGTTTCATCAAGTCGAATCCCGACTCGCCCCAGCGCGCGATTCGTCACCTCGCCCTCAAGCAAGGCAAAACGATCTACATGGCGGTGCCTCGGCTGCGCGAAGAGAAGTGCTTCATCGAGCTCGATCCCGCGAAACTCGGTAAGAGTATTTACAAAGCTTCAAGCATCAAGGGAGCTTTTGAATTAGGCAGGCAGGTCGCCGTGACGCAAATGAAACCTGTCGATCTGATTCTCTGCGGCTCGGTCGCGGTTCGGCGCAATGGCGCGCGTCTTGGCAAGGGTGGCGGCTACTCGGATCTCGAATACGGGATTGCGCTGGAAACCGGACTCATCACCAGGAGCACTCCCGTTATCACGACGGTTCATCCGCTTCAGGTTGTCACCGATAGATTTTCGCTCATGCCGCACGATATCCCGATTGATTTCATCGTGACGCCTGACAAGATCATCGACTGCAAGACCAGACTGGCGAAACCGGAAGGGATCTACTGGGAATATCTCGATGAGGAGAAGATCGCCGCGATCCCGCTGCTGAAGAAGATGAAAGCTCGCCTCGAAGACTAGCGATCGCTATAATCGGCGATGTCCGACAAACCTCAGTTTGTCGCGTTCGAGGAGGATAGATCGCTGAAGACGATAAACTGAAGTTTGTCGGACTTTCGGAGGAGGAAACGAACGATGCTTTCAGTTGGTGACAAGGCTCCGCAATTCACGCTCAGTGACGGCGAAGGAAACAAGGTCAAACTTTCGGACTTCAAAGGCAAGAAGGTCGTGCTGTATTTCTACCCGAGGGACCTGACGCCGGGCTGCACTATTGAAGCGTGCGCGTTTCGAGACGATATCGGACCGCTTAAGAAACTCGGAGCGGTTGTGCTGGGCGTTTCAGCCGACACAGAAAAGACTCATCAGAAGTTCACAGCTAAACACAATCTCAACTTCCCGCTGCTTGCCGATGTGGACCATTCGATGTCGGAGAAGTACGGCGCGTGGCAAGAGAAGAGCATGTACGGAAAGAAGTATTGGGGCATAGCGCGGATCACCTACATCATCGATGAGAACGGAAAGATCGCGAAGGTCTGGCCCAAGGTGAAACCGGACGGACACAGCCGGGAAGTGATCGAGACAATCAAATCTTCATAAGATACCCGCGATTTTTTTCAGGTCATCAACGAAAGCGATCTCAGCCTCGATCCAGGGTCTGCAAGCGTCAATCTCGGATGAGTTCGGCTTTTTGTGAATGCGGCGCTTCCCACGAGCTTCCCACTTGAAGTGCTTCACTACATTTGTGACATAAGCCTGGCGGCGATCGATGCCTGCCTGCTCGAGCGCCTCGTCGAGTAAACGTCCAGCGGGTCCTACGAAAGGCTTTCCTTGAAGGTCCTCTTCATTGCCCGGCTGCTCACCGATAAACATGACTTTGGCGCGTCGCCCGCCTTCGCCAAAGACGGTCTGCGTGCCGCGTTCCCACAAATCACACGCCCTGCAATCAGCGGCAGCTTCTTTCAGCGAAGATAAGCTTGGCTTTTCGGGGATTAGATCTTCAGCTGAGTCTCGAGATTTCCGCCTGGCCACGACCGTGCCTCGTTTGGCGTCCTGATTTATTGATATCACGTCTTGACAATGAAGCGCGATAGATTTAGATTGATTTTCGATAATCTTCTCTGAATTTTCGAGAGATTATTATGGCTTATGAAGCTTGTGGTTTCAAAGAAGGAAATCGAGTCCGAGTTGGAGCAGCGCTTCGGCTCCGCGTTCAAACTGCGGGAAAGACCGGTCGTCGAGGTGATGTCCACCGGCATTCCCGAAGTCGATCGCATAACGGGAGGCATTCCGCGAGGGGCGATCACTGAAATTCTCGGCCCCGCTTCGTCAGGCCGCACAAGCCTGCTTCATGCGGTAATGGCTGAGTCCACTAATCGCCGGGAGGTGTGCGCTCTGGTGGATTCGAGCGACTCATTCGATACCGCATCGGCTGCCAATGCCGGCTCGGATTTTGATCACCTGCTTTGGATACGCTGCGCGTCAAATATCGAACACACGATCAAAGCCACTGATCTTCTATTGCAGAGCGGCGGCTTCGGATTGGTGGCATTGGATCTGGGAGACGTTCCGGCCGCGCAGTCCCGCCGCATTCAATTGAGCTGTTGGTTCCGGTTTCGCCGCGCAATAGAGAACACTCCAACCGCAATGCTCGTGATTAGCCGCGATCCCAACGCAAGATCCTGCGCGTCACTGGTGTTGGAGACGTGCAGAGAAGAAGCGTTTTGGTCGCGACCATTAACTTCGATTGAGCTAAAGGGGCGAGCGCTTCCGACTTGCGCGAATCTTCTGGGCGGGTTGCGAGTTCATGTCGAGCGCTGCAAACCGGTGACTTTGGATGAAAGAGAGGTCAGCTTTGAAGTGAAGGCGTCATATTACAAAACTAGCGGCTCAAGAGACACTATGATACGGTTCTCCTGAAATGAAGTCCTTATTACTTCCACTTGCGTTTGCTATTCTTCTCGCGTCCTTATCAGCACCGCAATCCTTAGCTCAGCAGCCGAAAGAACCCAACTGGGATTCGTTTCGGTTTCTCCTGGGCGAGTGGATTGGCGAGGGCGCCGGCGCGCCCGGCGAAGGAACCGGAGGCTTCTCGTTCACCTTCGATCTGCAAGGGAAAATACTCGTCAGGAAAAACAGCGCTGACTATCCGGCTACAAAAGACAAACCTGCTTATTCACACACCGATCTGATGGTTATCTATCGAGAGGCTGATGACTCCATAAAGGCGATCTACTTCGACAACGAAGGACACGTGATTCACTATGCGGCGAGCTTTTCGAAGGACCAGAACACGTTGACGTTTCTCAGCGACCCTTCGCCGTCATCGCCGCGATTTCGATTCGTCTACAGCAAAGCGACTCCTGATAAATTGAAATTGGAGTTTGATATTGCACCGCCGGGGAAACCGGAAGCGTTTTCGAAGTACGTCGAAGGCTCAGCGCATCGGAAGCAACCGCGTTAAACAACTCGACTACTCGGGTCCCATTCACGATCCCCTCATCATGGCCGGAGATCCAGCGAGTAACGTTATTCAAAGTGCCTTCGGCATCCCACTCCAAACCTCTGTCTCGTTCGATACTCATCTAAATAACTCCTTATTCTTTTCTTTTATTCAAACCCACAGAACCTGCACTTCTTGCTCAACCTGCTTAAACTCGGGATCGCCGGTCACGACATGAGCTTTTCGGTCCTTCGCCAGTGCAGCCGCGAAACAGTCGGCGTATGACATTTTGCACCGCGACTTGAAAGAAGCGGCTATTTGCGTAATGCCCCAGTCGGCGTCGATGATTTCGATCCCGAGTTCCTTGATCTCTCTCAAACAGCGTTCGGCATCAGGCTGAGAAACCTCACGCGCGACGATATACCAAACCTCTCCGACGTTGATGACGGACATCAGCAGCGGAGTGCCTTCCTCGTGAGCATCGGCTAAGATGTCGCCTATCTTCTCGCCAGAGGGCTCATCTTCGAGGTATGCCAGCACGGCCCAAGAATCCAGGACAATCGCTTTTGGCTTTCTAGGCATCAGAGGTCCTTCTCGCGTTTCTTTTCCGCCATCAGCGCTTTTAAGAGCCCCTTACCTCGATATTTCCCCCGAAGACCGTGAATGTATTCGCGCGTTATTGGCTTGAGAATGATTTGCTTGGAATGTTCATCTACTTGTATATGGATGCGCGTACCTTCCTTGATCCCTAGTCGACGGCGTACCGAGGCTGGGATTACGATTTGCCCTTTCGATGTCGCGGTGGTTTCCATTGACCCCGTATCCTTTCTTGAATAAGTATACCAACGGTTCAGTAGTCTACTGATCACGATAAGGTAGGTCAAGAACACTCTGACTTACCTCGTCGCCGAGGTAAGTCAGAGTTGGGATGGTACTCGCGATTTGGGATTGGGTTCTGGCAGTCGACGTACGGTACTAAACAGGACAGTACCTCAGTTGAAGGAGGCCTTGCTATGTATTCCTTGTCCGTAGTTTTTCGACAGCCGCTTCGTTTATGTGCTTGTGAAGGATGGCGACCAGTTGCGAGGCTTCGACAACCGAGAGAGTGAACGCCACTGTGTTATCACCTGCATCAATCGTTAAGTTGATGGCTCCGCTGCGATGATCGATTTCAAAAGAACTGCCCTTAGCTTGAAAAGTGTCCATTATGGTTCTCCAGTGATAGTCCGAAAAGCTGGCAGCTCGTCGCTACTCATCCGCCAATTCGAATAACTTCTTCTCGGTTATCTCGGTCACTCCGAGTTTTCGTGCCTTAGCCACCTTCGATCCGGGATCTTCGCCGACGACTAAATAGTCCAGCTTCTTTGAGACGGACGACAACACCGTGCCTCCGTGTTCTTCAATCCATTTCTCCGCCGCGCTGCGCGGCATTGTTTCGAGCTTACCGGTGATGATGAAACTCTTGCCCACCAGTGGTCCTGTCTTTATGGCCCGCTTCTCGCTCTCCATTTTCAGCCCGGCCTGGCGAAGGCTCTCCGCCAGCTTTCGATTCTGCGGGTCGTTGAAATACTCATAAACACTATGAGCGATTCGAGGACCGATGCCCATTATGCCTGATATGTCCTCTTCCCTCGCGTTCATTAAGCCGTCGAGGTCGTGGAAGGCTTCGGTAAGCAGGGCAGCGACCCCTTCGCCGATGTGTCGAATGCCGAGCGCGAACAGAACGTTTTCAAAAGGTCGCTTCTTGCTGTCTTCGATCGCCGATTGCAGGTTTTTGATGGACTTATCCTTGAATCCGGGAAGCTGGGCGAGTTGTTCTTCGCTCAACGAATAGAGATCCGCGGCGTTGTGAATAAACCCGAGTTCAAGGAGCTTGAAAACAGTCGAGGGCCCGAGTCCGCGAATGTCCATCGCGCCACGGCTGATGAAATGATTCAGGCCTTCGAAGATCTGGGCGGGGCACTCGCGATTGACGCAATAGGCCATCGCTTCGCCCTCTTCGTGAACGACGGGGTTGCCGCAGGAAGGGCACTTGTCGGGATACTTGAAAACTTTTTCCTTCCCCGTGCGTTGTTCAAGCACTGGACCGACGACTTGAGGTATGACGTCACCCGCTCGCTTGACTACAACCATGTCCCCGACGCGAATGTCCTTGCGGCGAATATCGTCTTCGTTGTGCAGAGTCGCGAGCTTGATTGTCACGCCGCCCAGTTTCACCGGCTCGAGCACCGCGTAGGGGTTCATCGATCCGGTGCGGCCGACGTTTACCCCGATCTCTTTCAACTTCGTAGTCGCAACCTGTCCGGGGAACTTGTATGCGATTGCCCATCGCGGGTCGCGGCTTATGGTGCCGAGCACTCTTTGATCTTCGAGATCGTCAACCTTAACCACGACGCCGTCAATCTCATAATCGAGCGACTCACGCTTCGGCTCCCAGCCGTTGCAGAAGCTGATCACGCCGTCGATGGAGTCGTGCCATCGAAAGTTCGTGTTTACGGGAAAGCCCCACTCCTGAAGCGACTCGAGCGTTTCTTTCTGGCTCTTGAGCGCGCCGCCTTCAGTGTAGCCAATCGCATAGCCAAAGAACGCCAACGGGCGAGCAGCAGTCATTTTGGGATCGAGTTGTCGAATCGCGCCGGCGGCAGCGTTGCGCGGGTTTGCGAACAGCGCCAGACCTTTGTCGGCGCGTTCTTCGTTGAGTGCATTGAACGTAGAAAGCGGCAGATAGACCTCGCCGCGCACTTCCATTTCCTGAATGTCTTCCCCGCCGCCTTTGAGCCTCAATGGAATCTGCTTTACGGTCTTGAGATTCGCGGTAACGTCTTCGCCTATGACGCCGTTGCCGCGAGTCGCGCCTCGCACGAAGCGGCCGTTCTGATACGTGAGCGCGATTGCGACGCCGTCGATCTTCAGTTCCGTTACGTAAGACACCTCGTCGCGTTCAAGCAAGCCGCTCACTCGTTTATTGAAGGCGCGCAGTTCTTCTTCACTGAAAGCGTTTGCGAGCGAGAGCATCGGCGCATGATGTTCGACCTTGTTGAATCGTTCGAGCGGCTCGCCTCCGACTCGTTGAGTTGGGGAGTCGGGAGATGCTAGTTCGGGATGCGCCGTCTCGAGCTCGAGCAGTTCGCGAAACATGCGATCGTACTCGGCATCCGAGATCTCGGGCGAGTCTTTAACGTAGTAGAGGTAGTTATGGTATTCGAGCTTCTGCCTTAGATCGGCGATGCGGGCAGCTACGCGGTCGATGTCGATTTGAGTGGTCATCAATTGTTTAGAGCGAAGACCTTGGTCGGGTATCTAGTTTTCATCTCTGTCAGTGGGCAGTCAGATATTTATCGTATGACATTATCGAGGTAACGCGCTAAGCCAATTGCCGATAGCTTTCTTGATAGTCTTCCAGTCCGTTTTCCATAGCATGCTCGGCATTCGCTCTTTGTCGGCATCGTCAAAGTAGGCAAGACTGTACAGGACGTGCGATATGTCCTCGACACTGTACTTTCGCTTATACAAAGCAAGAATGTCGGGCAGGGGCTTGTGTTTCAACGCCAGAGCATAGATGTCAACGAAGTCCTTCTTTGAACCTCGTTGAGCAAGAGCGGAAAGCTTCATACAGGCAAGGTCATTGAGCGATGCCACCGAGCAATCGAAATCCTTGAGCTTCTCCGATGGACTGAGCAAAGCGTACGGGTATTCCAGGAAACTGAACCTCACTCCGGACAGTGACCCGTGCAGTGTACCCGCCTCCACTTTGCTTGTCGTAAAGTCCATGCCTTGGCTCCGAATGTACTGCGCCAACAGCATCGGGTCGCCGAGCGGCTTTTGAATGAACCAATCAAAATCTATTGAGCGCCGATGCCCGAGATGAAGCGCAACCGCGGTTCCGCCACCAAGGTAAAAGCTACGTCGAGTGGCGAATGATGCAATCTGTGCGAGCGCCTTCTTTTGAGCCGGAGCCAGCGCTTCTAGATGAGCCGTCATCGCGCCATTCTCTTTTCCCAAATGGTTTCCAATCTGTTTGAGAGCCATTCCGTCACGCGCTTGTGCGGCAAGGCCAAAATGATTTCCCAGAATCGGAGCTGGCGCGGGCTTAGTTTTCGATGATGGCTTGATATCCATTCCTTGAGTCCGTCATCTCCTAATCTCGACCGCAACCATTTCACACTCTCCCAGTCCCCGGTTGTCAGCACTCGGTCCACGATCAAATCCTGATCGGACTCCCATGCCATGTCTTCGAATTTGTAATCCCAGAAGAGCGCACGGAGTCGGGATGGCAGCCTGGTGGCCCTGGTCTGTTTTAGAGGAGAAGCCATGGTTTCTGTGCCTTGTCGATCATTCCTTCCGAATGAGCAATATATCCCAGGCGGTCATGTTTGTGAATCGAACAGCCGCGACTAAGCCACGAACAAGATCAATGAAAATCGTGCGAAGCTGATGCTTCTATTGCGTATGACAACGGTTCGATGCGGCGAGCTCTGACGTGAATCACGTTGTCCTGGTTTTGCAACGGGCCTTCGATAAGCAACAGCGGCTGGTTAACAAGCACTGCGCGATTGCGATCGAAAGTATCAGGCGTGATGATCACGTTTGCTACGCCTGTCTCATCCTCCATGGTCAAAAACATGAAGCCTTTGGCCGTGCCCGGACGCTGCCGAACGATTACCCATCCGGCAATCTTTACCCAAACTCCATTGCGAATTTGAAGTAGATCGATTGAACGCTTGATGCCGAGCTTGTTCAGTTCCTCGCGCCGGTAAGCCATCGGGTGCCGCCCGATAGTCACTCCCGTCCCGCGAAAGTCCGCGTTCACCCGCTCTTCGATAGTCATCGCCGGAAGCGGCGAATCTGCGATCGGATCTTTCTGATCCTTGAGCAGAGGGCCGGCTTCACGCGTCGCGCGTTCGACTTTCCAGAGCGCGCTGCGTCGATGTAACGATTGCGGATTGCGGATTGCGGATTGCGGATTGATCTGTCTTCTGCCTTCCGCCTCCTGCCTTCCGCCTTCTGCCTCCTGGTCTCTTATGAAGTTCAGCGCGCCCACTCCCGCAAGCTTTCTCATTTCATCCTTGCGAAGCTCGGGTACGCGATTGTGTAGATCGTCAACGTCGGTGAAAGACCGCTTCGCGCGCTCGAGCACAATCGCCCGAGCGGGTTCTTCACGAAACCCCTTCACGTATCGCAAGCCCAAACGCATGACGGGGGTTGGGGGATAGGTGAGGGATAGGGGATGGGGATTGGCTCCGTTATTAGTCGAGTAGATCATTGGCGATTCATGAATCGACGCTGGTTGATCACCGGACACTTCGTTTACCCCGGCCCCCAACGCCCAATCCCCATCCCCTAACCCCCAACTCCCATCCCCCCTTTCCAGCGTGCATAGCCAGTCCGAACGCGTGACGTCGATGGGATTGATCTTCAATCCGTGTCGCTGCGCATCCTTGATGATCGTAGCCGGGTGATAGAAACCCATCGGCTGATTGTTCAGCAGCGCAGCGGTGAACGCGGCGAGATAGTGGCATTTCAAATATGCGCTGGCATAAGCAATCAAGGCGAAGCTCGCGGCGTGAGATTCGGGAAAGCCGTACAACGCGAACGAGGTGATTGCCTGAACGATTTTGTCCTGAGTCTCGCCGGTGATTTTGTTGTCGTCCATGCCGCGGCGCAGCTTTATTTCAATCTCTTGCATGCGCGCTTCGGATCTTTTGAAACCCATCGCTCGTCTAAGCTCTTCGGCTTCACCGCCGGTGAAGTTCGAGCAGATCATCGCGATGCGCAGCAACTGTTCCTGGAACAACGGCACACCGAGAGTGCGCCTGAGCACCGGCTCGAGCGAGGAATGCAAACACGTAGCTTCTTCGCGACCCAGCCGGCGATTCAAATAAGGATGAACCATATTTCCTACTATGGGTCCGGGCCTGATGATCGCTACCTGCACGACTATGTCGTAAAACTTTTCAGGCCGGAGCCGTGGAAGACAGGACATCTGCGCGCGGCTCTCGATTTGAAACAAACCGATGGTGTCCGCCTTCTGTAACGCGCTATACACTGCGGGATCGTCCTGCGGAAGATGAGCAAGGTCGACTTCCTCCTTATAGTGATCGCGAATTAAGATCAGGCATTCTTCAATCGCTGCCATCATGCCAAGCCCGAGCAGATCGACTTTGATGATGCCCATATCGGCGCAGTCTTCTTTGTCCCATTGAACGACTACGCGGCCGGGCATCGCCGCCGGTTCGAGCGGAACAACCGAATCGAGTTGACCCTGGCAGATCACCATCCCGCCCGAGTGCTGACCCAGATGGCGCGGAAGGTCCTGGGCCGCAATGTAAAGCTCGAAGAATTTCTTGATCCGAGGATTCGTCAGATCGAGCCCCGCTTCGCGGAACTGGCGCTCGGTTGTGTCATTGGGATCCTGCCACTCCCAGCTCCTTACAAGGCTCGAAAGACGGGTAATGGTTTCTTCGTCGAAGCCGAGCGCCTTGCCTACTTCGCGAGCCGCCGAACGCCCGCGATAAGTAATCACGTTAGCGGTCATCGCGGCGCCGCGCGTGCCGTAGCGCTGGTAAACGTATTGAATCACCCGCTCACGCTGATCGCCGCTCGGCAGATCGAGATCGATGTCCGGCCACTCGCCGCGCTCTTCAGAGAGAAAGCGCTCGAACAATAATTCCATGCCGACCGGATCGACGGCGGTTATTCCGAGCGAGTAACACACCGCGCTGTTTGCGGCCGATCCGCGGCCCTGGACCAGGATTCCGTTGTCGCGGCAGAAGTTGATGATGTCCCAGACGATCAAAAAGTAACCCGCGAGGTGGAGCTTCTCGATCAATATCAGCTCACGATCTATCTGCTTGATGGCGCGTTCGAAAGAAGGCATACCATTCGAACCGTTGTAGCGCCACCGCGCGCCTTCGTAGGTGCGCTTGTGAAGAAACGAGTCCATGGTCTCGCCGTCGGGAACGGGATACTTTGGGAACTCATAGCCTAGATCTTCAAGCGTAAAGCCAAGTCGTGAGGACAGCTCGACCGTGTTGGCGATTGCTTCGGGCAAATCTGAAAACAGCTTTGCCATTGCAGAAGCTGACTTCAGAAATCGTTCTGAGTTTTTGGCCAGCAGGCGCCCCGCAGTTTCCAGCTGCACGTGGTTGCGAATGCATGTGAGCACATCCGCAAGCTGACGCCGCGCGGCGCTCGCATAACAAACACCGTTGGTGGCAAGAAGCGGCAACCCCGATCGTCGGGCTATTTCAACAACTGCCTGGTTGCGTGATTCTTCTTCGCGATTGAAGTGCCGCCCGATCTCGGCGTAGACATTGTTCCTGCCGAATATATCAACGAGTCTTTCAGTGATTGCCGCCGCCTCATCCACTTTATCGGGCCCGCTTCGAAGCGCTAGCGCGAGCGGGCCGTCATCGCCGCCGGTCAAACAAATCAATCCCTCAGCATGAGCTGCCAATTCTTCAAATGTCGCCGCGACCTCGCCCGGCTTCGCGTGCTTAGGAGCGCGCAGCTTCATGAGGGTGATTAGCCGGCAGAGATTCTGATAACCGGCGCGGCTTTCGACTAACAGGGGAAGAGTGCTGAGTGCTGAGTGCTGGCTGATAGTGATCTCAGCGCCGATGTGAGCTTTGATTTCACGTTTCCTTGCTGCAAGGTGGAACCGCGGCGCCCCGTAGAGCCCGTCGCGATCCAGCAAGGCCATTGCTTTGCCATTGAGGTCGGCGCACACGGATATCAACTCTTCAGGGAGCGAGGCGCCTTCGAGAAAGCTGAAGGCAGATCGCGCATGCAGCTCGACGTACGGTCTAGCCATTGTTCTAGTGCAGTATAAACTAATTTTCGAAATAATTCGAGAAATGATCTACAATTTTCGATCCGCAAACATCAATTTACAACGCGTATTGCCCCGCGATATGAGTAATCAACAGGGATAGACAGGATGAACAGGATAGAAGAGAACGAAAGCCAATAATGCGAGTGTTCTTTTTGCTTCATTCCCTATCTTGTAAATCCTGTACATCCCTGTTCAAGCCATTATGTCGAGTCTAAGCTTCCAGGATGACCAGGCGATGGCGGCGCTGTTCGCGGCTAAGTTGGGAATGCGTCTTGCGGAGAACTATTATATGAATCAAAACGAGAGAGAAACCTCCGCCGCATCCCGTGCGGTTGACTCATCCAAAAAACAAGAGCCAGGAGTTGTCCTGGGGTTTTGGGGTGTTCGGTATCAAGTCAAAAACGTGGCTCGTTCGATTGACTTCTATACAAAACAACTCGGTTTCAAGCTCGATCAGCAGAGTTTGCCTGCCTTTGCTCAGGTCTCGATTGGTGATCTCAAGCTTATGTTGAGTGGCCCAGGTGCTTCGGGTTCGCGCGAGCTACCAAACGGCCGTCATCAGGAGCCCGGCGGATGGACTCGAGTGATTCTTCAAGTGGCCGATCTTCCAGCGCGTATTGCTGCGATGAAGAAGGCGGGTCTTCGCTTTCGAAACGAAATGGAGGTAGGACCCGGAGGCAAACAAATTCAGTTGGAAGACCCGGATGGCAATCCCATTGAGTTATTTGAGCCGGCACGATAAGCCGAGCGGATTGTCGCGCAGCTTGGAGATACAGATAACGAGATTCTTGATTGGCAAGACTCGTGAAGAATTACTATTGCCCGGCTGTCGGATTGAAAATAACATAAGCTGCAGCGCGTCAATTTAGTGCCCCCCTTCAGACAACTCAGTACGGAGAATCACTCAAATGAAATTCGCTCTTTCGAAATGGCTGTTGCTCGCGTTAATGGGAGCAACGCTCGCTGCTTGTGGCCAGCAAAAGCAGCAACCTCAGCAACAATCAGTCCTGGTGACCGCGGCTAATGAGACCGCTGCGATTACCCGGATGCGCGCGATCGCTCAAGCAGAAGCGCAATATATGGCGATGTCGGGCGGTGAATACGCCAGCCTCGATCAGTTGATTGCCAAACGCTACGTCAATGATCCATCGAGCGGCAAACTGACGGGCTATCGGTTTGATGTGCAGGTAAGGCCGGCGCACTTCGAGATTACCGCCGTACCCGAGAAATTCCCAATAACCGGCACTCGTTCGTTTTACGTTGACGAGACCAACGTCATCCACGCCGGCGATAAGAAAGGCGCACCCGCTACGGCGTCCGACCCTGAGCAGTAGGCAGACGGCGGAAGGCGGAAGGCAGAAGGCAGAAGGCAGAAGGCGGAAGGGCAGAAGGCAGAAGGCGGAAGGCAGAAGGCGGAAGGGCAGAAGGCAGAAGGCGGAAGGCAGAAGGCGGAAGGCAGTAGGCAGAAGCATTTTCCATTTGTCATTTTCCATAATTTTCCATTTCTCATTTGCCATTTCTTGACCAGCTCGACCTATTCACAAATCAATGACAAATGAGAAATTGAAAATGGCAAATGGAAAATGCTTCTGCCTTCCGCCTTCCGCCTTCTGCATTCTGCCTTCCGCCTTCTGCATTCTGCCTTCCGCCTTCCGCCTTCTGGCTACCGGCGGCTTTCCTTTGCTATATTGCCGCCGTTGAGGTGAGTGCCCATGCTCCCCAGGATCATCTTTGTGGCGGCCGCATATCTGCTCGGGTCCATCCCGTTCGGCTACCTTCTTATCAAGTATGTTTTCACCAGCGGCGAAGACGTTCGCCAGATTGGCTCGGGGGGCATCGGCGCGACCAATGTCACTCGTCGCGCAGGAAGGACTGCCGGGCTCATCACTTACTTCTTTGACGTGGCGAAGGGCGTCGCGGCGGTCATGCTCATGAAACTGGTAGCCGGCGACGACTACTTCTGGATCGGAGCCGCGGCGGTCGCGGCAATCGTCGGGCACATCTTTCCTGTCTTTCTTGGATTTCGCGGAGGCAAGGGCGTAGCCACGGGCGTGGGTGTATATCTCGCGCTCGCACCCTATTCGGTGCTTACAACGCTGGTGCTCTGGGCCCTCATTGTTTATTTCAGCCGTTACGTTTCGCTGGGGTCAATCATCGCGACCGCGGCGGTTCCACTGTGGACACTGCTGTATTATGGATTACTTCAGTCCAACCCTCATCTGAAGGCGCTGGTGATTATCGGCATAGTCGGATGCGCCTTGATCGTTGCCAAGCATCACGAGAACATCAATCGGCTGATTCACGGGACTGAAAACAAGATCGGCGCGCGAGTCAACCCTGATACCTCCGCCACTCGGGGCGGGACCGCGGTCAGCGGAGGGCGAAATTGATGGCTGCCGAAGCGGTTCCCGGAAGCAGGCGAATTGCGGTCATCGGCGCCGGGAGTTGGGGAACCGCGCTTGCCATGATTGCAGCCCGTAATCAGCATCACGTTGTGCTGTGGGCGCGCGAGCCGGAGGTTGCAAGCGCCGTCAATCAAGCTCATCGCAATCCGCTCTACCTTTCCGATTTCGATCTCGAAAACATTCGCGCTACCACAAACATCGAAGAGGCCATCGAAGCCGCCGACTTTGCGTTACTGGTAGTTCCCTCGCACGCGATGCGTGAGATCATCTCAGGTGTTCGCCCTTCGCTGAACGATAAAGTCGTATTGGTCAGCGCGGCGAAAGGCGTCGAGAACAGCACCCTTATGCGTATGGAAGAAGTGGTCGCCGACGTGCTGCGCGAGACCTTCGAGCCTCGCTACGTGGCGCTGTCGGGGCCGAGCTTTGCGCGAGAAGTCGCCGATGGAGATCCGACGGCGATTGTAGCCGCGAGCCGCGATCGCGAGGCCAGTGAGTTGGTGCAGCTCTCCCTGAGCTCGAGTGTTTTTCGGGTCTATACCAACACTGATGTTGTCGGAACTGAGCTTGGCGGCGCGGTCAAGAACGTCGTAGCGATAGCGGCCGGCGTCGTGCGCGGGCTGGGTTTTGGCACAAACGCAGTGGCGGCGATCATCACGCGCGGGCTTGCGGAGATGACCAGGCTGGCGTTGGCCGAAGGGGCGCGTGTGGAAACAATGGCCGGGCTGGCAGGGCTCGGCGATCTGGTGCTAACTTGCACTGGTGAGCTTTCGCGCAATCGTCACGTCGGGGTCGAGTTGGGCCGCGGCCGAAAGCTTGAAGAAATAGTAGGCGGAATGCGTGAAGTAGCAGAGGGTGTGAACACTACTCGCTCGATTTTTGAATTGGGCCGGCGCCTCGGGATCGAGATGCCTATCACAGCAAGCATCCACGCCTTGCTCTATGAAGACAAGCCGGCGCTCGATGCCGCGAATGAACTGATGGGCCGCCCGCTCAAGCGCGAGTGAGGCTGCCTCTTAGCGAGCTTTGCGTGAAAGAATCTCTTTTCTTCGCACAAATTCATTTAACGCAAAGCTCGCCAAGGACCGCAAAGCTCGCAAAGAGGTTTTCGCAGAAAGAGAGAAAGAGAGATTACAATGTCAAATTATGTGCCACCGACCACACCGATTGGAGGGCCAACGGGTGATCCCGCAGGCCAGGCGTTTCCACCGCAGCAACAATTTCCACCTCCGCCGCAAAAGAAGTCGAACGTGCTGATGTGGGTTCTAGTCGGCTGCGGTTCCTTTCTTATCATCGGGATAATCGCGGTATTCCTCGGTGGATACTTTGTCTGGAATAAGGCGAAGCAAGCCGGCTTCGACCCCGATTTGATGCAGAATAAACCGGCGCTTGCGGTGGCCAAGATGGTCGTCGCCGCGAACCCGGATATCGAGTTGGTCTCCGCGGATGATGTGAAAGGAACGATCACTGTCAGGGACAAGAAGACCGGCGAGACCGTGACCGTCAATCTTGATGACGCCAAGAACGGAAAGATAAAGTTTAAGAAGGAGGGCGAAGACGAGGTAACCCTCGAAGCGAAGGCAGACGAAGGAAAAGGCTCACTCGAGGTGAAATCCGCCCAGGGCAGCGCGAAATTCTCGACCGGTTCCGTTGACAGGCTGCCGGACTGGCTTCCGATCTATCCCGACGTGCAACTCGTCGGGAGCTACTCTGCGCAGAATAAGGATGGTCAGAGCGGGGGCTTTCATTTTGCGACGAAAGACGCGCCCGACAAGATCATCAGTTTCTATGAAGACGGGTTGAAGCGCGCCGGAATGGTTGTAAACACCAATCTACTCCAGACTAACGGCAGGGTATCGGGCGGCATGGCTACCGGTGAAGACACAGGCCGGAAACGGATCGTATCGGTGAACGCTCTTCCGAATGAGGAAGGCACGCAGGTAACTGTAGTCTACGAGGTCAAGCAGTAGTTTAAGCACTTAATCCCAGGTATTACGAGGCGGCGACACCACAAAAACCGGAGGCTTACAGATGGAGACTCTGTTCAAGGACGCACGCTACGGGCTTCGCATGCTGCTCAAGAGCCCGGGGTTCACGATCGTCGCTTTGCTCTCATTAGCGCTGGGCATCGGCGCCAACACCGCGATCTTCAGCATGGTCAGCGGATTTCTCTGGGCGCCGCTTCCGGTCGAGCAACCCGGGCAACTCGTCTCTGTCTTTACAAGCGACACCAGAAACCCGGGACCGCTGCCGACTTCCCATCTCAACTACATCGACTATCGCGATAAGAACGAAGTCTTCTCGGACCTGCTCGCTTACACATTCGCCGGCGTGAGTCTGAGCGGAACCAGCGGCGAATCAAAGCAGCTCACCGCGATAGTGGTCTCGGGAAACTACTTTGATGTGCTGGGGGTGAAGGCGCAACTGGGGAGAACCTTTCTGCCCGACGAAGACAAGACGCCGGGCGCGCACCCCGTCGTCGTGTTGAGCTACAGCGCATGGCAGCGCGACTTCGGCGGCGATCCTTCAATCGTCAACCGAACGATATCGCTGAACCGGCACGATTATTCCGTAGTAGGCGTTGCTCCAAAAGATTTCACCGGAACGGACCTCGGCGGAGGACCGGATCTGTGGGTGCCGATGATGATGCACGATCAGATGCAACCTGGCTTCGATTGGTACAACACCCGGCGAGGTTTGTTTCTGGCAATGATCGGCCGGCTCAAACCCGGGACGAACGTCGGGCAAGCTCAGGCATCAATGACGGCGCTCAGCTCGCAACTCGAGGAAGAGTATCGCAAGGACAATGAGGGACGCAGCGTCCGGCTGATTCCGTTGCTGACCGCTCGCAAGGATCCGGGAGGAGACGGACAAGTTGCGTTGACGACGAACGCTCTGATGGGAGTCGCCGGGATTGTTCTGTTGATCGCGTGCGCTAACGTGACCAACTTACTTCTGGCTCGCGCAACACGGCGGAAGAGGGAGATTGCCATTCGCCTTGCATTGGGCGCCGGACGCTCGCGCCTGATAAGACAATTCCTGACTGAGAGCTTGCTGTTGTCGTTAGCCGGCGGCGCAATAGGTTTCCTTGTAGCCGTCTGGTCAAAAGACGTCCTTCGCTCGCTGATTCCATTCGGCTTCGGGCCAAACCAGAAAGACACCGGCCTCGATCCGCGAGTAGTTATCTTCGCGCTGATTATCTCGATTCTCAGCGGAGTATTGTTCGGACTCGCACCGGCGCTACAAGCTTCGAAGGCTAATCTTGTGCCCACTTTGAAGGGCGAGATCACAATGCCGGAGGGCTCGCGAGGATTCAGGTTCAACCTTCGAAAGACTCTGGTCGTCTTTCAAGTCGGGCTGTCTCTTTTTGCGCTTATTACCGCAGGCCTGTTTGTGCGAAGTCTGCAAAAAGCGCAGTCGGTGAGTCCGGGATTTGACGTGAACAACGTTGTGTTGATGGGGTTCAACCTCGGACGCGAGGGCTACAGCGAAGCTCAGGGAAGGAATTTTCATCAGCAGGTGGTTGAGCGAATCCGCTCGGTACCGGGCGTGGTCAACGCCACCATCGCGCGAGATCGGCCGTTTGGCGGCGGGTTCTCGAGAAGCATTTTTCTCGAGGGACAGGAACCAACTCCGGGCGGGCGAGGGGTGCTGGTGCAAACCAATAACATCGGACTGAAGTTCTTTGACACGCTGCGCATCTCGCTGCAGCGCGGCCGCGACTTCACGGAAAACGATTCACAACAAGCGCCGAAGGTGCTGATCATCAACGAAGCAATGGCAAATCGGTTTTGGGGGGATCAGGATCCGATTGGCAAGCGCCTGAAGTTGTTCGGCGATCAGGATTACCGGCAAGTCGTGGGCATAGTCGGAGACAGCAAGTACAACAGTCTGACCGAGGCTCGCCGGCCCTTCATGTACATTCCGCTGCTGCAGGAATACGCGCCGCAGGTCAATCTGCACGTTCGAACTTCGGCCGAGCCTAAGGCGCTGGTGGCGGCGCTGCGCAGCGAAGTGCAGGCGGTTGATGCAAGCCTTCCCGTGCTAAACGTCCAGACTTTGAGCGAACGCGTTGAGAACTCTCTTGGAGGCGAACGGACGCAAGCAACGCTACTTGGGTCAGGCGGGCTGCTGGCGCTGTTGCTGGCGGCGGTCGGGCTGTACGGCGTCATGTCCTACACCGTCGCGCAACGCACGCGCGAGATTGGCATAAGAATGGCTCTGGGAGCCGGCCGCGGGAATGTGATGGGGCTCGTTCTGAAGCAAGGCGTGACGCTCGTAGGGGCCGGGGTCGTATTAGGACTGGGCGCCGCGTTTGGGATCACCCGGGTGCTTGCCAGCCTGCTCTTCGGTGTGAGCGCGGTCGATCCGCTGACCTTCATCGGCACGTCGGTGATACTGTTGGCGGTCTCTCTCCTGGCGAGCTACATTCCCGCTCGCAGAGCTACGAAGGTCGATCCACTGATCGCGTTGCGCTACGAATAGCTTCGGGGTTCAGGGTTCAGGGTTCAAACTTTGTTAGCGAGCGTTCAGAGTACCGACTTTAGTCGGGCAGTGCTTTCCCTAGTCGATTTCTTTGGGTTCGTTAGGCACTGCCCGACTAAAGTCGGGACTCTGAACGCCCGGTACCTGACGCCCGCGCCCTGAACAAAACCCTGAACTCTAAACCACGAACGCTGAACCCACACCGCACTTTCCTGCGTTCGCTAGAACTATTCCAACGTAACAAGCGTTTGAGGCGACAGTGTCTCGGAGCACCAGATTGGCGAAACCAATCTGGGGCTCTGAACTCTGAACCGTGAACTCTGAACCGTGAACTCTGAACCCTGAACTCTAAACGGGAGTTGGCGGAGGTAATTGATGGAAACTTTACTGCAAGACGTCCGTTACGCGATTCGAGCAATGCTCAAGAGTCCCGGCTTTACCGGCGTGGCGATCCTATCGCTGGCTCTGGGGATCGGCGCGAACGCCGCGATCTTCAGCCTGGTTAACACGATTCTCTTTCGCCCGCTTCCGATCCTGGAACCTGCGCGAATCGTCGAGCTTACGCCGACCAGACAAGGAAATGAGTTCAACAGCTTTTCCTATCCTCTCTACCGCGATTTCCGCGACAAGAACGAAGTGTTCGATGCACTCGCCGTTTATCGTTTTGCCCCTATGAGCCTGAGTCGTGAAGGCAACAATGAGCGGATCTGGGGCTACATCGTATCCGGCAATTATTTTGACATGCTCGGGGTGAAGCCTGCCGCCGGACGCTTCTTCACCCAGGAAGAAGATCGCGTGCCGGGCGCGAGCCCCGTCGCCGTAGTGAGCTACGGCTGCTGGCAACGGCGTTTCGGAGGCGATCCCAATTTAGTCGGCAAAGAGATCACCATCAACGGCAGTCGCTTTGACGTAGTGGGCATTGCCCCCGAAGGCTTCGGCGGAACGGTAATAATCTTTACGCCCGAGATCTGGGTGCCGACGATGATGGCGAAGCAGGTCGAGCCCGGCTCGAACTGGCTGGATTCGCCCACCAACGGAGTGCTGTTTGCGCTCGGCCGGTTGAAGGCGGGAGTCACCGAGGCGCAAGCGGCTCAATCGCTTGATGCGCTTACGGCATCGCTTGTCAGCGTGTATCCGCATATCGAAGGCCAGACGATGGTGCTGTCGCCGCCGGGGTTGGTAATCCCGGCGCTCCGAAATGGAACTCTCGCATTTTCTTTTGTTCTTATGGCCGCGGTCGGTTTGGTATTGCTGATCGCCTGCACGAACCTCGCCAACATGCTCCTCGCGCGAGCGACGCGCCGCCGCAAAGAGATCGCGATTCGCTTGTCGCTCGGGGCCAGCCGCGCGCGGCTCATTCGGCAGTTGCTGACCGAGAGTGTCCTGCTCGCGCTGATCGGCGGAGTGATTGGCTGGCTCGTAGCGGTGTGGATGGTACGGCTGGTCGGCGCGTTCAAGCCGCCGGTTGATTTTACTTTGACCATCGACCTGAAACTCGATTGGCGAGTGCTCCTGTTTTCGTTGGTAATTTCTTTGATCAGCGGGGTGATCTTCGGCTTGATGCCCGCGTTGCACAGCACCAGGTCTGATCTGGTATCGGCGCTAAAAGCTGAAAGCCTTGCAGCCGGTCACAGCCGTTCGCGTTTGCGAAGCTCGCTGGTTGTTGCGCAGATTGCGTTCTCGCTGGTGTTGCTGGTCGCGGCCGGGTTGATCGTGCGCAGCCTGCAACAAGTGCAGATGATCGGGCCGGGATTCAGAACTGAACGCACACTGACTATGTCGGTTGACCTGGGCTTGCAGGGCTACACCGAAGCGCGCGGACAGGAGTTCTACAAGGAACTGATTGCTCGCGCGGAAGCGTTGCCCGGCGTGCGCTCCGCTTCGCTGGTGAGCTCTCTGCCGCTTGCGATGAATCGCAACACCACTAGCATCTACATCGAAGGCCAGCCCACACCTCGCCCGGCGGATGTGCCTGAGATCCAAAACAGCACCGTGTGGCCTAAGTATCTCGAGACGATGGGCATACCGCTCGTCGATGGCCGCGAATTCACGATGCAGGACGATAAGAAAGACCAGCGCTTCGTGATGGTCAACGAAACCTTCGCGCGCCGCTTCTGGCCGGGCGAGAGCGCGTTGGGCAAACGAATTCGCAGCCGAACGGAGGGACCGTATTGGGAAGTCATCGGCGTTGCAAGAGATGGCAAGTACTGGAGCTTGGGCGAAGACCCGCAGCCGTTTATCTACTACCCGATGGTGCGCGATTACGAACGTTCAGCGGCGCTAGTCGTAAGCGCCGACTCGGAACCCACAGGGCTCATCAACTCCATTCGCCGCGAGGTGCAACAGATGGATCCGAATCTGCCGGTCTACGACGTGAAGACGATGAACGACCACATGCGATTGTCGCTGTTTCCGTTGCGAGCGGGCGCGTGGGTTGCGGGCAGCTTTGCGTTGCTCGCGCTGACGCTGGCAGGTCTTGGAATCTACGGCGTGATGGCGTACTCGGTAAGCCAGCGCACGCGTGAGATCGGGATCAGAATGGCTCTGGGAGCCACTTCCAGCGATGTGCTCAGCCTGGTTGTCAAACAGGGAATGCGTCTCGCGTTGATTGGGCTTGGTGTGGGCCTCGCAGGTTCGCTTGGAGTTACTCGTTTGATGTCGAGCGTGCTTTACGGGGTGAGCGCAACGGATGTAGTGACATTCACATTGGTTTCCTCGTTGTTAGCGGTGGTTGTGCTTGCGGCTTGTTACATTCCGGCTCGCCGCGCGGCAAGAGTCGACCCGATGATCGCGTTGAGATATGAGTGATAACGTCTCGCGCTCCTGCCGTTGAATGGTAAGCGGACTATCCTGAAAGTCGCGTCGAAATTACGGCCGATTTTCTTGCGTCGCATCGTTATCCTTCCTTATCCTGATTTTCATGGAGCAACGTTTAAGCGCTATCGGTGAGTTGATTGGGATATGATCTTCAAGGGGTATCTCCTTCTTGTTCTCTGGGCGGCGTTCTGTCTGCCTGTCTGCGCTCAAGGGGGGAAGAACCCAAGTCAGACTCGCCCTGACCTTAGCGGCACCTGGGAACGGAACCCAGCTAAGAGCAAGAGCAGAGGAGGCACTCTGGGGTCATCTTCTGTGACGCTGACTATCTCCCACAAAGAGCCCGAACTCAGGATCAGTTCAAAGACAAGTTTCAAAGGCAAAGAGACAAATCTGGAGTCGATCTATTTTACGGATGGTCGCGGCGAAAAAAGCAAATCACGCTTTCAATCACTTATTAGCCTCGGATTGCCCGGTCAAATAGAAGGCCTCCAGAGAAGCGATTCTGAAACTAAGTCAAAGACAAAGTGGGAAGGCAATAAGCTCGTCACTCGCTCTTCAATAATCTTTCTGGTTCAGGGCAATCGGATCGATCTTGACTTAACCGAGGCGCGAGAACTTTCGCCGGATGGCAAGACTCTGACCATTGCTACGTCATTCAGGTCGGGACGACCAACGATCAATGAAGTCTTCGATCGTATTCAGTGACGCGAGGCTTTCTCCACATTCGCGATATTTCAAGACTGCGGTGGCTTTCAGATCGTCGGAGGAAATGTGAAGTCTTACGAGTTTGTTACCATCTGGCGAGTTGCCGCACCGATCGAATCCGTATGGAAAGAAATCTATCACTCTGAAGACTGGCCTGCCTGGTGGAAGGGCGTTGAGCGCGTTCTCGAAATTCAAAAGGGCGATGAGAACGGAGTTGGCAGCGTTCGGCGTTACACCTGGAAAAGCAGGCTGCCCTATCGTCTGACTTTTGATATGAAAACGGTTCGAGTCGAACCGTTTGGGTTGCTCGAAGGAATTGCGAGCGGCGAATTGGACGGGCGCGGGCTTTGGCGATTCGCGACTGACGGAAACGAGACGGTTGCCCGTTATGACTGGCAAGTACATACGACGAAAGCGTGGATGAAAGTGCTCGCGCCAATTGCGAGGCCGGCGTTCAACTGGAACCACGATGTGATTATGGGATGGGGCGCCGAAGGCTTGTCCAGGCGGCTCGGTGTAGCGGTTGTCGATTTATCGCACGAAGTCCCATGAATCCGCAGATCCTGGCGATGATGGACGAGGCGAGCCCACCTACCTTGCATAGAATCTCAATCCTTCCTTATCCTAATTCTGGTGAAGCTTCGATTCTACCTCGATCCGGCAACCGGACTTCCGCACATCTACAATCACGGAGTGGACGAGGATCAAGTCGAAGACGTACTGACGAATCCTGGCGAGGATCGTCCAGGCCGAAATGGCTCTCGAGTGGCAATCGGTCAAACTTCGGCTGGCCGATACTTGCGCGCGATCTACGTTCGCGACCCTGAACCCGATAGCTTGTTTGTCATTACGGCTTATGAACTCAGCGGGAGATCGCTTTTGGCATATCGCCGAAGACAGAGGAAGAAACACAAATGAAGCAGAACAAATATCCGGCAGGTTGGGACGAGCGAAAGGTTCGCAAGGTTCTGAAGCATTACGAGTCGCAAACCGAGAACGAGGCGATCGCAGAAGATGAGGCTGCTTATGAGTTGAAGGACCAAACTGTGATGGTCGTTCCCAAGAAGCTGGTTCCCGAGATCACCAAGCTGATAGCAAAACGCCGGTCTGGATCAAGCCGCGCATCAAGGGCAGGACGAGGACCAGCATAGCGATCGGCTCGTTGCGACGTACCGTGCGCTTCTACGCGTGCGTGGCGATGAGGAGCATTAGCCGTTCGCCACCAAGGAGATTCCAAATGTCACCATGGTTAAGCCTCGGAATTTCTTGCTTGGCGCTGTTAATAGCAGGGATCACTGCGTGGCTCACCTTTTTTCGCAAAGGTAAGCTCGTAATGACACAGCCCACCGTTGTGTTTTTCGGTCCAGATGGTTCAAGGTTCGAAAGCGGTAAGAACAAGATATATTTACGTACACTGCTCTACAGCACTGCAAAGAGGGGACAGGTTCTTGAAAGCCTTCATGTTTCATTGCGGCGCAATGAATCAAAACAGAATTTCAACATTTGGGTATATGACGATAAGGGCAAGTTGAAAAGAGGGAGCGGTCTGTTTGTGCCACAAGAAGGCGTTACATCTGAACATCATTTCTTGCTGCCAGAAGATGGCGCACACTTCGAGTTCCTTTCAGGAGCTTACAAGCTCGTAGTGTATGCCAAACTGGTTGGAGAAGCCGCACCAAAGGAACTGATGGCCATTGATCTGGCTGTTAGTGAATCCCAAGCACTGCGGTTATCTGAGCCCAACACCGGTCTCTATCACGACTGGGGCCCTGATCAACAGAGCTATCACTCGCACATTGAGAAAAAGGCAGTGAGGGAACCTAGCATGGAAAACCTTATCGAGTTTTTGGCAAACAATAAGACGCAAGAGTCCCACGGCTGACTATTCATTATACTGTCTTCGTTCCTCACAGAGAATCCGCGTGAGTTAGTATTGCGCTCAACCGCGATCGCGCGTGAGAGTTTCAATGGAGACTATCCTTCAAAACCTTCGATACAGCGCTCGGGCGCTGATCAAGACGCCAGCCTTCACTGCTGTTGCGATCATCGTTCTTGCGCTTGCCATCGGAGCCAACACCGCGATCTTTACTGTAGTCAACGCTGTCCTGATTCGGGCGCTTCCTTATCCCAAGTCAGATCGGCTCGTGATGCTCTGGGAAACCAATCCCAGATTCCAGATTGGCATCGATACGTTGCCCGTTACGCCGGGGACTTTCATGGATTGGCGAGAACAGGGCACCGTCTTCGAGCATGTGTCAGCGTTCGGGGCCGGACGTTTCAATCTGGCGGGCTCGGGTGAGCCTGAACGAATCAGTGGCGCGACCGTCTCTGCAAATCTCTTTCGATTGATGGGTATTGAACCGCGGCTCGGCCGGGCGTTTCAAGACGACGAAGAAAGACCCGGAGCGAACAAAGTGGTCGTCATAAGCTACGCGCTGTGGCAACGGTGCTTCGGTGGCGCGGAGGATGTAGTTGGGAAGCCGATGACACTCGACGGCGAGAGCTACACTGTAATCGGCGTTGCACCGGAAGGATTCCAGTTTCCACGCTCACGCGAGCTGCCTTACTTCGTTGGAGTGTCATCGGCGGCGGAACTCTGGCGACCGATGTCGCTCACCGATGATTTCTTGAACAGGAAGCGAGCTAATCATCAGCTAACGGTTATCGCCAAACTCAAACCCGGAGTTACTCGCGATCAGGCTCAAGCTGAGATGAATGCGATTGCTTCGCGGCTCGAGCAAACGTATCCGGAGAACCAGGGAATCGGCGCGAGGGTCGTTCCGCTAAGCGAACAAGTAGTCGGCAACTCCAGAATCGCGTTGCTTGTGTTGATGGGCGCGGTTGGACTCGTTCTGTTGATCGCGTGTGCGAACGTCGCCAACCTGATGCTCACTCGAGCTTCGGGAAGAAGGAAGGAGATCGCTATTCGAATCGCGCTCGGCGCAAGTCGCGGGCACGTAATAAGTCAACTCATGAATGAGGCCCTGCTCCTCTCGCTCGCCAGCGCGGTCGGCGGAACGCTGTTGAGTCTCTGGGGCGTCAAGGCGATGTTGGCGCTAAGTGGACAAAATCTTCCCCGGCCGAACGAAGTCACTGTCGACCCGACGGTTCTTGGATTCACAGTAGCGATCGCGCTGCTGACCAGTTTGTTCTTCGGGCTGACTCCCGCGTTGCAAGCTTCAAAAATCAATCTCGTCCAGACGCTGAAGGACGGCACTCGAGGACAGTCAGGTGGACCACGTGCGAGTCGCGTTCGCGGCGCGCTGGTTGTGGCGGAAGTTGCTCTTTCGCTGGTGTTGTTGATCGGCGCCGGTTTGATGATCAAGAGTCTCGCGCGCCTGCTCAAGGTCGATCCCGGCTTTAAGACCGATCGCGCGCTCACGATGAACATTGCGCTGCTCGGATCGAAGTACCCGAGCGCGAATCAGCAAATCAGTTTCTTCGACGAGGTTCGGCATCGCGTCGAGGTTTTGCCGGGCATAGAATCTGTAGGGTTGATCTCATCGGCGCCTCTGAGCGGAGGGGTCTACGCGGGAGGTTTCTCGATCGAAGGGCGCGAGCCGGCTTCGGCGAATGAAGACCTCTCGGCCGACAGGCGTATGATCAGCCCCGAGTATTTCAACGCTCTTAAAATTCCGCTCATCAACGGCCGCTACTTCACCGAACGGGATAATCAAGCATCGACCGGCGTCGCGATCGTGAGCGATTCGTGGGCGCGCCAGTTTCTTTCGACAGCCGATCCGATTGGCAAGCGCATCAAGCTTGGCGGCCGCGACTCGACTCGACCGTGGCTTCAGATTGTTGGAATAGCCGGAGACGTTCGAGACACGGCGCTCGAATCGGATGCCCGGCCTTGCGTGTATTTGCCCTATTCGCAGTTCCCGGCTTCGAGTATGTCTCTTGTTGTTCGCACTGGGGTCGAATCAAAAGCTCTGATCCCGGCGATTCGAGGTGAGGTATGGGCGATCGATAAGGACCAGCCGGTAACGGACGTAAAGACGATGGACGAATACGTCTCGGAATCAGTTTCACCGCGGCGCGCGAATGCGTTGCTACTGGCCGTCTTCGCTGTCCTCGCGCTGGCTCTTGCCTCGATAGGAGTTTATGGAGTGATGGCTTATTCGGTGACGCAGCGAGTTCACGAGATCGGTATTCGGATGGCGCTCGGCGCGCAGAGGCCGGATGTTATCCGGCTTATCGTCGGAAGCGCGATGACTCTCGTGCTCGCCGGTGTGGGGATCGGGATCGCAGGTGCGCTTGCGTTGAGCCGCGTGTTATCGAGCTTACTTTATGGGGTGAGTGCGACCGATCCCATGACTTTTGTTCTCATTTCTGTTTTGCTTGTGTTGGCCGCATTGTTAGCAGGTTACATCCCGGCTCGCCGCGCAACAAAGGTCGATCCGATGATCGTGTTGAGATGCGAGTGATCGTCCCGCTAATCTTTGCGTGCTTTGCGGACCTTTGCGTTAAACGAATCTTTCCTCGAAAGAAGCGATACGTTTAACGCAAAGCTCGCAAAGGTCCGCAAGGCACGCAAAGGTATACTTCAATGACTAGCCAAAAGGAGTCGGCATTGACCAAACAAGCAAATGGAGCGTTCGACGTGAAAGTAATTCCTCAGACTGACGACAATCCTATGGACCCAACCATCGGCAGGATGACTTTAGACAAGCAGTATCACGGCGCTCTTGAAGCCGTCGGCAAGGGAGTGATGCTGACGGGCGGCACGGTGGTTGAAGGCTCAGGCGTTTACGTCGCGATCGAACGAGTCAACGGAAAACTGGACGGCCAGGGCGGCACATTCTTATTGCAGCACGGCGGCGTAATGACTCGCGGCGTTCCGCATCTCACGATCACCGTTGTTCCGGATTCGGGAACCGGTGATCTCGTAGGGCTCGCGGGTAAGATGATGATCAACATTGTCGACGGAAAACACTTTTACGAATTCGAGTACACGATTACCAAATCGTAATAAGACTCTACCGGGTTTTCCGCGGCGGAGAAGGAAGGAGTTTCATGAAGTTCGGTTTGTTTGGGATCAACTTTGGTGTAGCAGGCGACGTCAACGCGATGATCCACATCGCGAAGGCCGCCGAAGCATCCGGCCTCGAATCGGTCTGGACCGGTGAGCACGTCGTGCTTCCGGACCCGCGAGTAGCGCCCTCGCCTTCCGATCCTCAAACTCCCTTACTCGATCCTGCGGTCGCGCTCAGTCATATCGCAGCGCACACTTCGCGGTTACGCCTTGGTACCGGCGTGATTATCCTGCCGCAACGCAACCCGGTGGTTCTTGCAAAAGAGCTTGCGTCAGTCGATGTCGTGTCGCAGGGCCGGCTGATCTTCGGTTTAGGAGCGGGCTATCTCGAGCCTGAATTCCGAGCGCTTGGCGCGCCTTTCGAAGACCGAGGCGCGGTGACAGACGAGGCCATCGAGGTCATCAAGGCTCTATGGACGATGGAGAAGCCCGATTACAAAGGCCGGTTCTTTTCATTCGAAGGCATCGATGCTCAGCCTCGTCCGGTCCAGAAGCCTCACCCGCCCATTGTCGTCGGGGGAATGAGTCGCAGCGGAGCGAAGCGCGCGGCGCGATATGGAAACGGGTGGTATGGCTTTCTCACCGATCTTGAAGCGACCGCCCAAAGCATAGAATGGATTCGAGGCTACATTGCGGCCGGTGGGCGTCCCGGCGAATTGGGCGAAGTCGAGATATCGGTTACTCCTCCCATGCGGCTCACGACAGCGATAGTAGATAAGTACGCCGAGATCGGCGTTCATCGGCTCATCCCGATGTCGAACGCGACATCATTGAGCGAGATCCTACGGTTGGTCGACGATATCGGCGAGATCGCGTCGCGGTGAGGAGCGACAACCTATGCCAGGCCTACGGAATTCATTCGAACTGTGGTTAAAGACAATGGCATATGCTTGGTGATCGACATATAATCTCGAAGTAAGCTTGAGCCGCAACACGGGCGTCACGGAGTGAATCGTGGAAACCCTGCCTAAACTAACAAGCGCAGACCTGGGACTCTTGCCGGAGGACGGCAAACTGTACGAATTGATCGATGGAGAACTCTACGTGTCTCGACAGCCGTCCTGGGATCACCAATATGCCTGCGTTCGCTTGGGAAGATTTCTAGATGAATGGAACGAGCAGACCGGGCTGGGAGTTGTTAACGCTGCGCCCGGAGTGATCTTTGCCGAAGATGACGACGTCGCTCTCGACCTGGTCTGGATAAGTCACGGCAAACTAAGCACTGCGCTTGGTGAAGACCGGAAACTCCACTCGGCCCCTGAGTTGGTCATTGAAGTGTTATCACCGGGCTTTTCCAACCAACAGCGTGATCGCCAGGCGAAACTGAAACTCTACAGCCGCCGGGACGTGGTGGAATATTGGATCGTGAATGGACTGGAACATGAGGTGGAGGTCTATCGCCACGACGGGATGAGCTTACGCTTCCGCGTGACACTTGGAGGTGAGGATCTTCTGGAGTCACCGTTGTTGCCAGGATTCTCCTGCCGCGTGAGCAAGCTCTTCTTCGAGGCCTCACCGGGAGCTTAAGCAGCACAATACTCATGCTGCTTCTGGGAAACTGATTTCCCGCAAGTGGACACACCCACAAAAAGTGCCCGTCTGGGCGCGACCTAACACAAATCATTCAAGCACTTATCGGTACGACCTCTCTGGCACGCCGCTTGGCTAACAAGCAGCCTTGTACTAGTGAGGTATTAGTTATGTCTGCTGTAGTTCCTGCTGCACCACGAACCCTGATTGCCGACGATCAACCCGACGTGCTCGAAGCGCTCCGCCTCCTGCTGAAAGGCGAAGGCTACGAGACCCAGGCGGTTACCACCCCGTCCGATGTGATCAAGGCCTTGAAGGCTCACGACTTTGATCTGCTGTTGATGGATCTGAACTACGCGCGTGACACGACGTCGGGTCAGGAAGGACTCGATCTGTTGTCACGAGTACAGGCCGTCGACAGCACACTGCCGATTGTCGTAATGACCGCGTGGGGAAGTGTCGAGCTTGCGGTTGAAGCTATGCGCCGGGGAGTGCGCGATTTCGTGCTGAAGCCGTGGGAGAACAACCGGCTGCTGACGATCCTCCGCACTCAAATTGAGATGGGTTATGCGATGCGCAAGACCGCGCGGCTCAAGACGGAACAGGAGCGCGAGCTTGTGGAAGCACGAGCCATTCAGCGGCGGCTTCTGCCAACTGAGATTCCTCAGATCGAGGGAGGCCGAATCGCCGGCGCGTGGAGACCGGCTCGCACAGTAAGCGGCGACTACTTCGATGTGTTGAAGTTCAGCGAGACTCGAGCGGCCCTGTGCATCGCAGACGTCTCAGGCAAGGGAATGCCCGCGGCATTGTTGATGTCCAATGTGCAAGCCGCGGTTCATTCGTTCGCTTCTGAGACCGTTTCACCCTCCGAGTTATGCGCGAAGGTGAACCACGTCGTATCGGCGAGCACCGGCGAAGACAAGTTCATCACGTTCTTCTACGGGGTCGTGGACACCGGAGAGAAGACGCTGACGTACACCAATGCGGGTCATAACGCGGGAATTCTCCTTCGCAACGACCGCTCAATAGAAAGGCTCGAGCCGGCCGATGCAGTGCTCGGTCCGTTTCGTAGTTGGAATTACACTGAGGCGAAGATTGACCTCTGGCCGGGCGATCGACTCTTGCTCTACACCGATGGCGTTACCGAGTTAAGAGACGCATCGGCGGATGAGTTTGGCGAAGACCGTCTGATTGAATTGCTGGTTCAAAATCGAGAGCTGGAAGCCGAGCAATTGCGAGATCGAATCGTCGAGGCCGTGCTGGATTTCAGCGGAGGCGAGTTCCAGGACGACGCTACGCTGCTGGTACTGCGAACATAACCCAGTCCTTGGCACGCGGAGGTTATTAAGCAGCGCAGTTTACGCTAGACCGCCGTTCCGCTGAAAGGCCGCTTCGTCACGCGAAATTGTGTTTCATCACAAACCGCTTCTCCTGGAGCCGTCAGATTTGCATTCTCGTGTCGCATACCGCAATGTCGGACACCCTGAAGGAGGTTCGGATTGAGACGACCAAGTCTTATGAGTATCAAAGTTAGTATTATCGTGCTCGTGGCGCTTGCCACCCTGGGTCTTACGCCGGTGTTTGGGGTCTCCAACGACGACCCGCCAAAGACCTCCCGCTACTATCGTCAGCAAGCTGCGGCGGCTTACAAGGCGAAGGACTATAAGCTGGCAATTGACAACCTGAAGAAAGCTCTCGAGTTGATCCCGGATCACCCGACCCTCTTTTACAACATCGCTGCAATCTCGGCTCTCCAGGGAAAGAAATCCGATGCGATTGCCGGGCTCACCAAAGTCGCGGCGATGGGTCTGGCGCTTCATCCTGAAAAAGACGGTGACTTTGATTCGATCAAAGACAGCGAAGAGTTCAAGACCGTGCTCAGGCGGTTCGAAAGCAACAGAGCGCCGGTCACAAACAGCACGACCGCATTTACGATTCATGAAAAAGGACTGATCAGCGAAGGCCTGGCTTATGATCCGGTGAACGACACCTTCTTTGTCAGCAGCGTTCACAGAAGAAGGATTCTCGCCGTGAACAAGAACGGCGAAGCGAAAACCTTCGCCGAAGAACAAGCCGGTCTATGGAGCGTGCTCGGCATGAAGGTCGACGCGAAGCGGCGACTGTTGTGGGCCACTACGACGGCGTTTCCGCAGATGGTCAACTTCAATAAGGAAGAGGAGAACAGTTCCGCCGTGCTGAAGTTTGATTTGAAGACGGGCAAGCTCATAAAACGATACGTGCTGTCCAACAAGCCAAAAGGGCACGGCCTTGGCGATCTGACTATCGACTCGAATGGCAATGTGTTCACAACCGACAGCCTGACTCCGGCCGTCTACGTCATCCATCCAGACAAGGATGAAATCGAATTGTTTCTCGAGAACGACGGATTCGTCTCGCCCCAGGGGCTCGCGTTCTCCGGCGACGAACGGCACCTCTTCATGGCAGACTATTCAACCGGTCTCTTCGACATTGATGTTCGAACCAAGAAGGTCGTGCATCTGCCGCCGCTCGAGGGCGCGACGCTGCTGGGAATCGACGGGCTGTACTTTTACAGAGGCAGCCTGATCGGTGTGCAGAACGGTGTAGCGCCGTGGCGACTGGTGCGAATAGCCCTGAGCGATGACTTCAAACGCGTTGAACGGTTGCAGGTCCTCGAAGCCAACAATCCGGTGTTTGATGAACCAACGCTTGGCGTGATTGTTAAGGACAACCTTTATTTTATCGCCAACAGCCAGTGGGGGCTGGTCGACGATAAGGGACAACTTGGTCCGGCGGACAAACTCGCTGATCCAATTATTCTCAAGATGAAACTGTGAGCGGGCAAAGCGGTCGTGCGTCTGTTTGAGGTTCAGAGTTCAAGCTTAGCTTGCGCGCTCGAGCTTCATGGTTGAAAAACGGCAAGCTAAAGCTTGAACTCTGAACTGGATCTTCAAACTGACCCACTACCGCAAAGAGGACGACTTGTGAAAAGAGTTTGGCTGGCGATCGGGCTGTTGCTGACCGCCGTATTTCCCGCCCAATTGGCCGCCCAGGCACCGCCGCGGAAGGGAATAAGCATCATTGCTTTGACTCACGTCACGGTGATCGACGGCACAGGTGCGCCTCCCAAATCCGACGTTACGCTTGTCCTCACTGGCTATCGCATAGCAGACATTGGCAAAGGCATACCGATTCCGCATCAGGCCAGAATCATAGATGCGGCCGGTTCATTCGTCATCCCAGGCCTCTGGGACATGCACGCCCATCCGGACGATCCTGAATTGTGGCCTGTCCATCCGGGTGAACAGGAGAGGGCATCGCTGCTGACACTGCTGATCGCGAATGGGGTCACCGGAATTCGCGACATGGGCGGCGATCTGAAATTGCTTCAGAACTGGAGAACCCGTATAGCCGCGGGCGTGCTGATCGGACCTCACATAAGAGCATGCGGCCCGTTGCTGGACGGCCCTAACCCGATGTGGCCCGGATCAATCGCGATATCAAACGCGGAACAGGCTCGACAAGCCGTGCGTGACCTGAAAAAGCAGCGCGCGGATTTTCTCAAAGTATATTCAGGCCTTTCGCGCGATGCTTACCTGGCAATTGCCGATGAGGCTAAGCAGCTAAAGATTTCGTTCGCGGGGCACGTGCCCGATTCGATAACCCCCGCCGAAGCTTCCGATGCCGGGCAGGCAAGCGAAGAACACCTGTTGCAAATAATCGAATCGTGCTCGGACCGCGAGGCAGTAAGGGACAAACTCGATTCCCTGCGCGCGGCTTCACCGAGCGACCGCCGCCGCGCTTACATCGAAACGATGCTGGCGACTTATGACCAGAAAAAAGCCGACGCGCTGTTTGCCAAATTCGTGAAGAACAACACGTGGGTAACGCCTACGATTGTAGCCTGGCAGAACAACGCTTCGTTTGAAGATCTGTATCCGAAGTCCATCGATCACCTTAAGTACATGCCGCGATACATCATTGAGTACTGGGACCCGAAGAACAATGTGCGTCTCAAGAACCGGTCTCCGGAGCGCATCGCCGCTGAAAAGAAACTGGTGAACAAGTATTTGGAGGTCATCGGCGCAATGCATCGCGCGGGAGTGAAGCTGATGACCGGCTCGGACTTCGGCGCGAACCCCCTGCTGTTTCCAGGCTGGGGCGTTCACGACGAGATGGCGCTCTTCGTAAAAGCGGGGCTGACTCCGATGGAAGCGATTCAAGCTGCAACCAGGAATCCAACAACCTTTTTCGAGGTCAACAACTCTGTCGGTACGGTCGAGAAAGGCAAGATAGCCGATCTGGTGGTGCTCAGCGCGAACCCGTTGGCGGACATCAACAACACGCGCAAGATCACAGCAGTTTTCTTCGGCGGAAAAATGTTCGACCGCGCCGAGCTGAATCGTATGTTGAATTCTGTTGCAGCATCCGCCAACCAAAAGGATAAGAAATGAAGAAAGCAAAAGCAGTAAGTTGCGTGGCAGCGCTCATTGTTTCCAGTTGCGCGGCGGCCGGCGCCTTTGGAAGGCCGGTACCCGGGCAAGCGACAGACAAACCGGCGGCTCCTGCCGCAAAGCCTGCAGACGTTGCATCGATGGATTCGATCGTGGCTGCTCTCTACGAAGTCATTTCGGGACCCGCCGGGAAGCGAGACTGGGACCGCATGCGCTCGCTGTTTGTGCCGTATGGCCGATTGATACCGGTTGGCAGAAGGGCGAACGGCGAGATGGGAAACCGAGCGATGTCGGTCGACGATTACATCGCCGGCTCGGCAAAATTCCTCGAGGAGAACGGCTTCTACGAACGCGAGATCGCTCGGCGCATCGAGCAGTTCGGTAACATCGCGCACATCTTTAGTACTTATGAATCGAAGCACAAGGCTGATGATCCGAAACCGTTCGCTCGCGGCATCAACAGCATTCAACTCATGAACGACGGAAAGCGATGGTGGATCGTCACCGTGTTCTGGCAGGGCGAGAGCGCCGACAATCAGCTTCCGGACAAGTATCTGTCCAACGGATCAGTCTAGTGAAGAAGCTCCCTCTAAAAGTTTTAGTAGTACTATCCGCGTTTGTCGGTGTTTCGATTACGCCGGCTCAAACCGTATCTTCTATCGTGGTGGAAGACAATATTCTAGTGAGCGGTGACGCGCCTGCTCGACCGCACGTCGAACCTTGCATTGCTGCCAGCCCGGCAGACCCTAAACATCTCGTTGCAGCCTCAATAGCATTCACCAGACGTGATGCCTGGTTCACGGTCGCGGGCTTTACGTCTTTTGACGGTGGACTTCACTGGCGCCGCAGCAATCTTGAAGGACTTGCGGACTTCACTTTTGCCGGAGATGCCTGGACAGCGTTCGGTTCTGGAGGGGTCGCTTATCTAAGCTGCATGGCGTCCACCAAATCAACCGCTTCGATCCTCGTGTTTCGCTCGAACGACGGCGGTCGCCGTTGGTCGAAGCCGGTGATGGTCCCCTTCGGCGGCGGAGGCCCCTTCGATCGTTGCTCAATCGTTGCCGACACCAATGATGGCAGGTTCGCCGGCTTCGTGTATGTCCTGGCAAGTCAGAGTCTAAGAACAGAGACGGGATACGATGTAACACCGGCTGTCGTTTCGCGTTCGACAGATAGCGGGAAGACGTTCTCCAACCCGGTTCGAATTCTTCCGAATAACCTCAATTGCAACGTCGGAAATGCCGCAGTCCTGTCCAACGGCACACTAGTCGTTACGTTCTTCGATTATGCCAGCAAAGCCCGCGACAGCATCAGAATGCTGAAGCAAAGGCGGCTGTGGGTAGCTGCTTCGAAGGATGGAGGGCTCAGCTTCTCGACTCCGCGCTTCGTTGCAGAGTTCGAGGACCCTGATCCTGCGACTCACCGGCGAAGTGGTCCCAATCGAATGTTAGCCGTGCATCAGTCTTCAGGGACCATCCCGGACCGGCTTCACATGGTCTGGACTGACTTTAAGTCCGGGGCCACCGACATAAAAGTTTCGTACTCGACTAACGAAGGCGAGACTTGGTCAGAACCTTTGACCGTGAACGACTCTCACGTCACGGGCGCCGATAACGCAACTCCCGCTATCGCAGTGAACAGATCAGGGGTGGTTGGAGTGGCTTGGTATGACCGTCGCAACGACGCTTCAAATAAATGCTTCGAAATCTTCTTCACCGCATCCGTCGATGGCGGATTGAGCTTTCTTCCGAACGCCCGCGTTTCAACGGTGAAATCGTGTCCTGACGTTTCCGGGAATGTGGTGCGACCTCAGGACGGCGGCGACGGTTTTGGCGTTGCGACGCGATGGCCGGCGGGAGGCGACTATAGCGGGCTTGCGGCAAGTTCCGACGATCTATTTCACGTGTTATGGTCTGACAGCCGTACCGGTGCTTATCAGAACTGGACCTCTAGTGTTCGTATTGTTGGTAATGGGAGAGCCCAATCCACTACCTCTGTCGCGGTCTCGTTACCCGCTCTGCGTCAGGAACTGCTCGAAAGAGTCGGTCGTGACCAGGCCATTCGGAACGAGATGATCAGGAGTGGTGTAATGCATCCGGACCCGAAGATCGAAGCACGGATGACGGAGATCGACTCGGCGAATACAACGCGAATGAAGGAAATTGTGAAGCAATACGGTTGGCCCGGCCCCGAGCTGGTCGGCGTCGACGGCACTGAAGCCGCCTTCCTGCTCGTGCAGCACGCGGAGCACGAGTTTCAGAAACAGATGCTGCCGCTCGTCGAAAGGGCTTACCGCCAAAAGAAATTGCAGGGGCAAGACTACGCTCTTTTGCTGGATCGGGTGCTGGTCGCCGAAGGCAAGCCGCAGGTGTATGGGACTCAGGCGAAGAGATTCGATCAATGGAAGAACAAAGAACCGGTATTCGACCCGATCGAGGATGAAGCCAACGTTGATAAGCGGCGCGCAGAGGTCGGACTTTTCTCGATGGCTGAGTACCGGACGTTGTTGAAGCAAATGTATTTTCCAAAAGAGAAGTAGCGGCCGAACCGGTCGTCGCGCTGCGGTATGGGTAAAAAAAACTACGAACGTACCGCGGTTTGCGAGCGTTCAGAGTACCGACTTTAGTCGGGCAGTGCCTAGCAAGAATGGAGCAGTCGAAAAACCCAGGCACTGCCCGACTAAAGTCGGTACTCTGAACGCCCGCAGCGTACGGCACTTCGGGCCTTGGCTTACCTTAGTATGTGCAATTAACTTGGAAGTTCATGGAGGAACTCACTTTGAATATTAGAAGATTGTTCTCGGCCGCGATGCTGGCGGCAACGCTATTTATCTCGATCTCGGCGACGGCGCAGACCAAGCTGCTGCGCTTCCCCGATATTCACGGCGACAAAGTCGCCTTCACTTATGGGGGCGACCTGTGGACCGCGCCCGCCGCGGGCGGAACGGCCACTCGCCTGACGGCGCATCCGGGCGTCGAAGTCTTCGCGAAGTTCTCACCCGACGGGAAATGGATCGCGTTTACCGGTCAGTACGACGGAGATGAGCAGGTGTATGTGATCCCAGCTACCGGAGGCGAACCGAAGCAGCTCACATTTTATCCGGCGCGCGGCCCGCTAACACCGCGGTGGGGCTACGACAATCAGGTGTACGGGTGGACGAATGGCGGAAAATCGGTTGTCTTCAAATCGCTCCGCGATTCTTGGACTCTTCCGGAGGCTCGCCTGTACACGGTTTCAATCAACGGCGGGGCGGCCGAACCGCTGCCGATGCCCGAAGCTGGCTCCGGCGCGTTCTCGCCGGATGGCGCGAAGATGGTTTACTCGCCCCAGTCGCGTGACTTCAGAACCGAGAAGCGATACGGCGGCGGCCAGGCCAATCAACTCTACATTTTTGATTTGAAATCTTTCGATGCGAAGAAGATCAGCGAGGGCGCTCGACCGAGCCGTGACCCGATGTGGATTGGAAACACGATCTACTTCAACTCGGATCGCGATGGTCATTTCAATCTTTACTCATACGATGTCGCGAGCGGCAAGACTACGGCGGCGACAACGCACAAACCCTGGGACGTGAGATGGCCGAGCGCCGATCGTGACGGGCACATAGTCTATGAGCTCGACGGCGAGCTTCACGTGCTCGATACCAGGTCGAAGAAAGACACTGCCGTTTCGATAACCGTTCCGGACGATGGGCTCGCGCGAAGACCGAGCCGCGTTTCGGCGGCGAACAACATTGAAGACGCAACGCTGAGCCCGAAAGGCGAACGCGTTCTGTTTTGCGCGCGTGGCGATATCTTCACCGCGCCCGTCGAGAAGGGCGGCACACGCAACCTAACCCATTCATCGGGCGCGCACGACAAGTGGCCTCGTTGGTCGCCTGACGGCTCGCGTATCGCGTTCATCTCGGATAAGAGCGGCGAAGATGAAGTCTGGGTCGTCGCCCAGGATGGATCGACTCCTCCTGAACAACTGACCACCGGCGGCAAAGCTTTTCGTTACGCCGCGGAGTGGGCGCCCGACGGCAAGCGTCTGGCGTTCGGCGACAAGGACGGCAAGATCTTTGTGGTTACCGTCGCCGATCACACGCTCACGCAGGTGGTCGATGCGCAGTTCGGTCAGATTCGAGACTACGCGTGGTCACCTCGCGGGAACCATTTGGCGTTCAGCATGTCGAACAACAGCGGCTTCCGCGCAATTCATGTTTGGAGCGCCGGCGATGGCCAGCTTCGCAAAGTGACTGACAATCTGTTTAATTCGCACACTCCGGTCTGGGATCCCCAGGGTAATTATCTTTACTATCTGAGCGATCGGGAATTTGCACCCCAGATCTCGAACCTCGAGTTCGACTACGCGACTAATCGCTCGACCGGAATTTTTGCGCTTGCGCTTCGCAAGGACGTCAAGAGCCTGTTTCCTCCCGAGAGTGATGAGGTCACGATTACAAAGGACGAAGGCGACAAGCCAAAAGAGCCGGAGAAGAAGGATGGCGACAAGCCAAAGGAGCCGGAGAAGAAGGAAGCCGCGCCGAAGCCATCAGCCGATCTGGCGATTGATTTCGACGGGCTTGGTTCGCGCGTAGTGCGCGTGCCAGTTGAAGCGAACAACTACTTCGGGCTGGCGGTGAAGAACGGTTATCTGCTCTACGCGACCGGTTCCGCGTTTTACTACGGACGTCAGGGAGACCGGCCGGCTTCTCTAAAGATCTATTCGATAAAAGACCGCAAGGAAACGAATTTCGTAGACGACATTCGCGGCTACGATTTGTCGATGGACGGATCGAAGGTGTTGGTGGCCGGTCCCGGCCCAGGCTTTGGCGTCTACGACGCTACGCCGCAGGGTGACAAGAGCAGGAAAGCGATTTCGACCGCGGGACTGGCGGTCGATCGTGTACCGGCCGAGGAATGGAATCAGATCTTCAACGAAGCGTGGCGGCGCTATCGTGACTTCTTCTACGTTCCGAACATGCACGGCTACGATTGGGAAGCGCTGCGCGAGCAGTACAAGCCGCTGTTGAAGTACGTCGCGCATCGTTCAGACCTGAACTACGTGATCGGCGAGATGATTTCGGAGCTGACAGTTCAGCACGCTTACGTCGAGGGCGGGGACATTCCGATTGGGCCGCGTCCGCGGGTTGCCTTGCCTGGCGCCAGGTTTGAGCTCGATCGAACGGCCGGCCGCTACAAGATCTCGAAGATCTTCGCCGGCGAAAACGAAGAGGACATCTACCGTTCGCCGCTCACCGAAGTCGGAGTCAACGTGTCGGTGGGTGATTACGTCCTGGCGATCAACGGGGAAGAGTTGACTGCGGCCGATGATCCCTATCGACTCCTGCGAAATAAAACCGACAGCACGGTTTTGTTGACGGTCAACAAAGAGCCCACGATGACCGGAGCGCGGACTGTTTCTTATAAGCCCATCACGAACGAGAGCGACTTGATCTACCTCGACTGGGTCACCGCGAATCGCAAGAAGGTGTCTGACATGACCGGCGGTCGTGTAGGTTACATTCACATCCCCGACATGGGCGCCGCGGGTATTCGTGAGTTCATCAAGTGGTATTACGGTCAGATCACCAAAGAAGGAATGGTCGTCGACGTTCGAGCAAATGGGGGCGGCAACGTATCTCAGATGCTGATCGAACGACTGCGCAGAAAAGTGCTCGCGCTCAATTACTCGCGCACCGTCGATGAAGCCAGCACTTATCCGGGCGCAGTATTTCTTGGTCCGATGGCTGCGCTTCTGAATGAGAACTCCGCTTCGGACGGCGACATTTTCCCGGCGATGTTTCGCGAGGCGGGGCTCGGTCCGCTGATTGGGAAACGCTCATGGGGCGGTGTCATCGGCATTGGGAATCGAGGCACGCTGATCGACGGCGGCACGATCTTTGTGCCTGAGTCGGCGTTCGCAAGCGCCAAGGGTCAATGGATCATAGAAGGGCACGGCGTCGATCCCGACATCGAGGTCGAGAACGATCCCAGGTCGGTGATGGCGGGCAAGGATCCGCAGCTCGAGCGGGCGGTGGCCGAGATCATGAAGACGCTCAAGGATCATCCGGTGAAACTGCCGGCTCGTCCCGCGGCGCCGATCAAAACGCCCGACTATCACCCCGATGTAACGCAGAACGGCCGGCCCGCTCGGACCGAAGCGAAAGCCAAGGGTAACAACTGATCGAAGCAGGTGTTCAGAGTACCGGCTTTAGGCGGGTAGTGCAGTACGAAAAAGATACCTTGAAAAATCACAAGGCACTACCCGGCTAAAGTCGGTACTCTGAGCGCCCGGTCTCCCGGCACTCAGCGTAGTGAGAGAGGATAATGGGCAGAGACGCGATTCAAATCCAGATGACCGATAACATCGCGGTCCTGACGATCGACCGGCCGTCCGCCAATGCAATCGATCTCGACACCGCCCGCGAGCTCGGAAATGCTCTTTCGAGCCTAGTCGAGCGCAACGACATCGGGGCGGTGATAGTCACCGGCGCCGGCAAGTGTCTTTCGGCCGGACTGGATTTGAAAGTCATCCCTACATACGATCGCAGCCAGCAACAGGCGATGGTCATGGAAGTCAATCGTCTGTTTGGGCGTTTGTACGACTTGCCGTTTCCGACGATCGCCGCGGTCAACGGACACGCAATTGCGGGCGGTGTGATTCTGGCTCTCGCGTGCGATTACCGCATTGGCGCCGAAGGCGACTACAAACTTGGACTCGCCGAGATGCGCGTCGGTGTCCCTTTCCCGGTCGCGGCGCTGGCGATCGTTCAATCGGAGCTGAGCCACAAGGCCGCGCGCTTGATGGTGTTGACGGCTCGCAATCTGAATCCACGCGAAGCGCTTTCTTACGGAGTGCTGGATGAATTGCAGCCGCCCGAGTTATTGCTTGACCGGTCGATGGAAGTCGCCCGGGAAATGGCGGCCTTGCCGCGAGCGACGTACGCTCGAATCAAACGTGACCTTCGGGCTCATGCTCGTTCGCGTGTCGACGACGCGATCGACAATCGGCATGAACCGATGCTCGAGTCGTGGCTTGGCGCGGAGACTATCGAGGCAGCTTCGGAAGCATTAAAGAAGAAGTAGTGAGCCCTGAGGCGGGCCCGCCAGTTGTAGCACAAGCTACTTCGACGGATATATCCCAAACAACGGTGAAGGAAGCTCGGGAGGAAACCGGCGAGCTTTAAACTCGACGCGGCTGAGCCTCGAACTAAGGGTGGAACACATGGAATCCGTGCTGCACGACCTTCGATACAGTACCCGCCTGCTGATCACGAAGCCCGCGTTTACCGCGCTGGCAGTCATTACTTTGGCGCTTGGAATCGGCGCGAACACAGCTATTTTCAGCGTCGTGAATTCCGTTCTGCTTCGTCCGCTTCCTTATCCGCAGCCCGACCGGTTGATGACGATGCGGTTTAATCAATCGGTTCCGGATCTCGACGACATCAAGGCTCAGAGCCAGTCGTTTGAGTATCTCGGTGGCTCGGTGATGCAGGCTCTGGATTACTTCGGCGAATCCGAACCGCTCCAGGTGCAGGCCTCGCTCGTCAACGCGGATTTGTTCAAGGCTCTGGGTGCGCAAGCTGCCATCGGACGCGTGATCACTGACGAAGAGGATCGGTTCGGTGGCGAGCCGGTTGTCGTATTGAGCCACGGCTTTTGGCAACGACACTTCGGCGGCGATCACGGTGTGCTCGGAAAACCGGTTCAACTGAGCGGCAACACTTACACGGTCATCGGAGTGATGCCGGCCGATTTCGTGATGCCAACTGAAGCCCCCGATCTCTGGGCTTCCGTGCGAGTAGCGAATCCCGTTGCCGCTCGTTTTCGAGGCGTGCATTTCCTTCGAAACTACTTGCGGCTCAAGCCCGGAGTGACGCCCGCCCAGGCGCAGGCCGAAATGGAGGGGATCGACGGATGGCTATCCGAGCATTACCCCGAAGACAACAGGAACCGCCACACAGTTCTTTTGTCTTTGCATGATCGCGTAGTCACCAACTCGCGTTCTGCTTTGCTGATTCTGTTCGGCGCCGTCGGACTGGTGCTGCTGATCGCGTGCGCGAACTTCGCGAACTTGCTGCTTGCGCGTGCGGCGTCGCGCCGGCAGGAACTGGTGATTCGGGCGGCGCTGGGGGCGGGGAGAGCGCGATTGGTGCGCCAGATGCTTACGGAAAGCACGCTGCTCTCGCTTGTCGGCGGAGCGGGAGGTCTGGTGCCGGCGATGTGGGGTATCGACCTGTTGACCGCGCTCAAGCCCGCCAACCTTCCGCGCCTTTCATCGATCGGAATCGACGGATGGGTGCTTGCTTTCACGCTTGGGGTCTCGGTGCTCACGGGTGTGGTGTTCGGACTGCTGCCGGCGTTGAATGCTTCGAAGCTCGAAGCCGGTGAAGCGCTGAAGGAGTCTTCGCGCAGCTCGACCGGAGGCATCGCCAGACTGCGCGCGCAACCTGCTTGTCGTGTCGGAGATCGCGCTTGCGCTTGTTCTGCTGATCGGCGCCGGCCTTCTCATAAAGAGCCTTCGGCGACTGAGGATGATCGATCCCGGGTTCAATCCCGAGGGTTTGATCACCATGCGAATCGAGTTGCCCGAAGCCCGCTATCGAGAGATCCCAAAACAGACTCAATTTCGGCAACGCGTCCTCGAGTCGATCAACTCGATTCCCGGCACTCAAGCAGTGATGATCAGCGAGCTTCCGATGAGCGGCGACAACGTGATGCATAACTTCATCATTGACGGACGGCCGCCGCTCGCTACTGGAACGGAACCCGAGCTCGAGACTCGCACCGTAGCCGGCGACTACTTTCGAACGATGGGGATTCCGCTGCTCGCCGGCCGCGACTTCACCGCGCAGGACAACGCCGACGCAGCGATGGCCGGGCTGGTTAACGAAAGCTTCGTGCACGAGTACTTTCCCGATGAGAATCCGATCGGCGGACGAATCGCGTGGGCAAGAGGGCCGCGACAATGGATGACAATCATTGGGGTCGTCGGGGATGTGAAACACTTCGGCCTGAATCTTCCGGAGCTGCCCGCGTTCTACGGTTCGTACGTGCAGTTGGATCAGCCGTGGAAGCGATGGATGTATATGGCCGTTAGAGGCGATCAGAATCCGGGAGTCCTGGTCGGGCAGATCAAAAGTGAGATTTGGAAAGTGGACCCGGCGATTCCGCTTACAAAACTCCGCACGATGTCTGAAGTCATGTCTGCTTCGCTTTCAGCCCAACGTTTTAACATGACGTTGATGGGAATCTTCGCGGGAGTCGCGCTGGTGTTGGCGGCGGTCGGCATCTACGGAGTCGTGTCCTTTTCGGTTACGCAGCGCACGCACGAGATAGGCATTCGCATGGCGTTAGGCGCCGAGACCGGCGATGTGCTGAGAATCGTTTTGAGACAAGGGCTGATGCTGGCCGGTTTGGGGGTGGGGATCGGACTTGTGGCGGCGTTCGCGGTCAGCCGGGTGATGTCGACGCTGCTCTTCGGTGTGAGCGCCACCGATCCGGCGATCTTTGCAGCGATTTCGCTTGTGCTTACAGGAGTGGCTCTGGGAGCCACTTTGATCCCAGCTCGGCGGGCGGCAAAGTTGGATCCGATGATCGCATTGAGATACGAATGAAGGGAACCCATGTAGGGGCGGCTCTCCGTGGCCGGCCCCTCGTTCACCAGGGTCTTCAACTCGCGAGAGGGGGCGGCCACGGAGGGCCGCCCCTACATGACGCGCACTAGATAACCAAAAGGAGAAGACAGATGAAACACACTGAATTGAAATTAGCGGTTGCGATTTGTGCGATGCTGTTTTGCGTAACGGCGGAGCTGCAGGCGCAAGACGCTCCAAAGAAACCTCAACCCAAGTACTTCGTTTTCGGCAGCGACTCGCCCGAGCGAGGCACCACGCGTGTCGGCTACTGGAGCAGCGAAAAGAATATGGGCGCCGGACAACTCGCGATCGACTATGGCCGTCCCGTTTGGAAGAAGGATTACGAGGATACCGCAAAGTTCGACACGATGACGAAAGGCAAAGTCTATCGGCTCGGGAGCAATTTCTGGACTACGTTGGACACGGATATGCCGCTCGTGATCGCGGGGAAGACTATTCCGGCCGGCTCATGGTATCTCGGCTTGCATCGATCCGAAGACGGAGCTACCTGGAGCCTGGTGTTCATCGATCCGGCTAAGGCTCGTGCCGCGCACGTTGATGCTTCCGAGATCGAACGCGCTCCGATCTCGTTCAAGGCGCCGATGACCGCCGACCCGGGCGCTGAAATGAAAGACAAGCTTACGATTGATCTGGTATTCAAAAAAGGTGACTTCCAGAATGTCACGCTCAAGATCGGGTGGGGCAAGATTCAATTGAGCGCGCCGGTTCAAGTCCCGATGTCGTGAGCCAAGTCGATTGCGGATTTCGGAATCACGGAGGGATGACGGCGTGTAGCCAAGGGTGAGTCCGCGAACCCGTGGATGTTCAGCGGTGAAACCGGCAAACCCACGAAGTGGGTGGCGGCCAGTCTGCTGGTGAGTGGCGCCGAATGCTGACCGCCAGCCGCTTCGCGGGCTAGCGTTGACGATGGCACGGCCTACGGGTTCTCGGACTCACCCTGGCAACACGCCGCCATCCAATCGGGATTATCGAACTCTGAGATTGATCCAAAACGCGTCAGGCGGTGCAAGCGAATAGGAAGGAACAAAGCTGTGCACCTTAGTGTCTAACCAAGCTGGAAAAGCCATCTCACTTGTCAGCTTCAAACTAGACCGGCCTTTTCCAAATCGTTCATCGTAATACTCCGCCAAAGGCTATCGTTCACAAACTCGATCACCAGCCGGATTGGAGTGTGGTCTGAAGAGAAGCGGTAGCTCCCGAAAGTTCACCACGATTTCACACTCAGTATTTTCTCCCCTTCTTTGTAGTTTGGTATACTCATCGCGCCCTACCCCACTCGACGATGGCGGGTCTGGGACACACCAATCCTGAATCAGAGGATGAATGAACTCATATGAACACGCTCCACATTCGCCAGGACGCTCCCAATAAGAATCAGTATCCGATCCGTCTCACCTTGATGCGAGATGGCCGGCGCGAGATGGAGGCTGAGGCGAACATCCAATTCACGCTCACCGAACAGGAACAGGAGGACCTTCGGTGGTATCTCGAAGACTATCTTCAGCACGCCGAAGCCGTCGAAGCCATCGCCGTGCATCATGTCGAAGCGCTGATGAAGACTCGCGGCGAGGAACTCTACAACAAGGTTCTCGCCTGCAACGGCGACACGCAGGCTCTCTGGTTCTCGATCCGCAACGACCTCGCCAATCTGCGTGTCGAAATAGCCACCGGTGTAGCCGAGGCGGCTTCCATTCCCTGGGAACTGATGCGCGATCCCAAAATGGACTCGCCCATTTCACTCCGAGTGAAATCGTTCGTTCGCGTTCAGTCGAATCCTAATATCTCGTTTGTTCCGATCCCGCCAGCGCAGGATGGCCGCGTACGGCTCCTCTACATTGCCTGCCGCCCAAGCGGGTCGCAAGACGTAGAATTGCGCGCCGTGGCCAACCGTCTTCTGCAAGACCTCGGCGAGGACCGCGCCCGTTTCGACATCAAGGCTCTTCGTCCGCCAACGTTCGAGAAACTTCAGGAAGAACTCGCGGACGCAAAGGAAGCGGGCCGCCCGTATCACATCGTCCACTTTGACGGCCACGGCGTTTACGCAGATTTGAGCAAATCGATACTCGCCGATTGGGCTGCGGCGCTATCAAGCGTGACGCTCGGCAGCGGTGTAACGGGCAAGCATGGCTATCTCCTTTTCGAGCACCCGAGCGAAGACAAGATGCGTCCGGTGGATGGCCAGTCGCTCGGCAAGCTTCTCCACGATAACGGCGTGCCTGTTCTCGTCCTCAACGCCTGTCAGTCCGCGATGCACGAAGCAACCGCGCCCAAGACAGTCACCGACGCGCACGATGAGGCCCGCGCCATCGGCTCGCTCGCGCAAGCGGTCATTGACCAGGGCATCCCCGCCGTCCTCGGCATGCGATACAGCGTTTATGTCGTCACCGCTGCGCAATACATCGGCCAGCTCTACGCCGCGCTAGCCAAGGGACGCGGCTTCGGTCAGGCCGCAACCGAGGGCCGCAAACATCTTCAACTCAACCCTGAACGATGGGTCGGTCTTCAGCCTCGTCCGCTTCAGGACTGGTTCGTGCCCGTTGTCTACGAAGCCACTCCCATCGAGCTCATCCCGGTCGGCCACACTGCTGAGTTGGGCGAGCAGCCGGAACTAGATCCAGTCCAAAGCAATCGTTCGTTGCTGCGCTACGTCCCTGAGGAAGGCTTCATCGGGCGTGACGAAACTATCCTCTCGCTCGATCGCGCATTCGACGACTATCGCGTGGTCCTGCTGCACGCCTACGCCGGACAGGGAAAAACTTCCACTGCCGTCGAGTTCGCGCGTTGGTATTCAGTGACCGGCGGACTGGGCGAAGAACCGTTGGTGCTCCTCGCTTCCTTCGAGAGCCACACCGATCTTGACGATCTCCTCAACCAGATCGGCCAGCTCCTTGCTTCGCTCCTAGAGACCAAAGACATTCACTGGAGCGCTATTAACGACCCCGAGGAGCGTCGCCATCTGGTCCTTCAGCTCCTGCGTCTCGTGCCCGTTCTCTGGATTTGGGATAATGTCGAACCTGTGGCTGGGTTCCCTGAAGGCACCGATTCGCAGTGGATCGCTGCCGAACAGAATGATCTCTGTGACTTCCTCAAACAGATCAAGCTCGACACCGCAAGCAAGGCAAAAATCCTTCTCACCTCTCGTCGAGATGAAAAGAAATGGCTCGACGGAATTCCTCATCGCATTCCAATGCGGCGCATGAGGAATTCCGATGCCGCAAAGCTCGCTCTCAAGCTGGGTGAAGAGAAAAAGCTCAAGAGATCGGAGATCGCCGACTGGCAGCCGCTACTCGATTACTGCGCCGGCAATCCGCTCACGTTGCGTGTGCTTGTCGGGCAGGCGATCAAAGCAGGGCTGCACGGGAGAGAGCGAATTGCGGACTTCGTGGAAGCCATCCGCAGCGGTGAACAACGGATCGAGGACGCCGACGAAAAGCAGGGCCGCGATAAGTCTCTCGGTGCCTCGCTCGACTACGGCTTCCGAAATGCGTTCACGGAAGATGAACTCCCCATCATCGCCCTGCTTCATCTTTTTCAAGGCACGGTGGATGTTGACGCCCTGCGCCTTTGCTTGAGCTGGAGGAAGCTAACCTCCTCCACGCCCGCCGCGTTGCCCGCAGGAACCAATGGTGGGATCCGGTCACTTCCTGCATGCAGGGCCTGCGCAACCTTTACGAATACCAAGGCCGCACGGCGGAATGGGCTAGGCTGGTCGAGGAAATCCGCTCCGACTATTGCACCGACGACGATGAAGCCATCCCAGGTCTCGAAGACGACTACAGTGTGGTTATGGGATACCGGGTCGCTCTGGCGCTGCAACATGAGCGCGACCTCGCCAAAGCCGCCGCCCTTCAGGAGAAACTCGTTAGACTACATCGCTGGCAAGCCGCTGCCCCCCTCTCCATGCCTGCGGAGGCACCGCTCGATCACGAGCAGCGACACCGGCTGCGCAACCTAGGTGTTTCGATCGAAACACTGGGCCACATCTTACGCGAAGAAGCCAGGCCCGATTGCACGCAGCATTTTAAGGAAGCCATTCGCATTTGTCAGCGCATCGAAGAGAAGGGAGTTGAAGCCACTGCCGAATTCAATCTTGGCCACTCGTATAAGAATCTCCTAAGCATCCGCGACCTCGACGCCGCCGAGGCTGCCTACGAGCGCTGCCTAGATTTGCGCGCCCCGAATGACGCGTTAGGCCGTTCCAGATGCATCCATCAAATCGGCATGGTGCATCATGAGCGATTCCGCGAGGCCCGCTAGCGCAAAGAGCCGGTGGAGACGCTCCTGCGTTACGTCCAGGCGGCGACAGAGCACTATCTCGACGCGCTGCGACTGTGCCCGAACGACGCTTTGACTGATCTTGCGCCGAGTCATCACCAACTGGGCTCTCTGTACGCCGATGTCGGACAATTGGACAAGGCCCGCGAGCAATACGAACAAGCCGCACAGTATCGCGAAAAGGCAGGGAACCACTTCAGCGCCGGCCAAACGCGTTTCAACATGGCCCTGATGTATTTTCAGGCGGCAGGACACGAAGACCAGCCGTCCGCGGAGCGCGCCAGCCTGCTCCGTGCAAGCGCCTACGCCGAGGCCGCCTTGCGCGACTACCAGCACTACCAAGGCCGCGCCGCTGATTTGGAGGCCAAGGCCAAAAGCCTCATCGAAGATATCAACCAAGCCCTCGCGAAGTTGCCTCAGTGAACCCAGATCGCAGATGCCGCGCAGCCGACAGCATATTGGCTGCGATCGTTCTGACTCCCCGGAGCGGCTTGCTGTCGCACGCTACGCAGGCTGCCCGCTACCCGCGCTAGAGCGGCATTAATATCGGAACGTACCAGGAAGAGTTCCGAGGCGTGGCTCCTTACTTCGAGCCGGGCCGCTGACTCGTAGCTTCCTTCCAGAGCGCGGGGTAGTCCGTGAACCCGCCATCTATCCCGTAGTCGATGTATAGCTGAATGTCCGTGATGATGTTCGCTCGAACAGTCGAGCCGTTTGGCTCAGCTTTATCAAGTGGCTTGCGGGCGTTCGCGGTAGTCGAGCCGCGAAAGGTGTACGGGTGAATCACCAACCCGGCTTTGTGAAACGTCGCGACATCGTCGGCGCTCTTGAGCAGGCTCTTACTCGGGCCGGCTCCTTGCGCGTATGAGGCGATCTCTTCGGACAGCTTCGCAGTGACAATAGCCGTGTCCTTCTCACGTCCGTGTGTTTCCATCGGCAAGAGCTGAACGCGCGGGTAACCAGGCGCGAGCTCGCGCATTCGAAGCAAAGCTTCCTTGTAAAACGATTGAATGAAAATCCGATTGTGCCGAGAAGGACGATCGAAGCCATGCGCTTTGAGCATAGCCGCAAGTTTCTCGGCCGTGTCGAAGCCAAGCGATTTGTAAAAAGCGAAGTGCTTGAGCTCGATGTACAATCCCGCGCGATTGCCTACGAACTTGATAGTCTCTTCCATCGTCGGCACGCGTTGTCCGACATAAACCGGTTTGGCGGCAAACGGATTCGCTCGATTGAACCACGAGCCTGCGTCGAGCCGCTTGATCTCCGCGAGGGTAAAGTCGACGGTATACCAGCCAGGTTTCGGTTTGCCGGTTTCTTCCGGATCGCGAACCGTCGTTCGCTCGGGAAATACTTCAGCCACGTTCGTCGTGCGAGCGAGGTCGGGATCATGCAGACAGATCAGCACGCCGTCTTTTGTGACCTGCAAGTCTTGCTCGACGAAATCCGCGCCTTGCTCAATAGCGGTCTTGTACCCGGCGAGCGTGTGTTCGGGCGCGTATCCGGAAGCCCCTCGATGCGCGATTAACAACGGCTTGTGTAACGAGCGAGCTTGCCTCGTCGTGTCCCGAAGCGATGCCGTCGCGCCGATCGACATAGACATAGCAACTACAAAAATTGACAGCCGGCTTATGCGGCGTCTCGAGTTTTGAAGATGAGTGGTCGTAGCATGAGTATTCGTCTTGTTGTTCACGCTCAGAATATACAAACGAACTTGCCATAAGTGAAAGACTCTGATTCGATAACGCCTGTCAAAGTGGAGGACGATATGCACCGCTTCAAATTCAAACCTACTGCAACTGTTGTTCTAATGAGTCTGGCTTTCGCTTCATTGTTGGCTGGTGCGCGAGTCGAGGCCGTCGCTGTAGACAACGGACTCGCAAGAACGCCGCCGATGGGTTGGAACAGCTGGAACAAATTCGGCTGCAACGTCAGTGAGCAGCTCATCAAAGAAATTGCCGACGCGATGGTCTCGAGCGGCATGAAAACAGCCGGCTACCAATACGTCAACATCGACGATTGCTGGCAGGTTAGCCGGGATGCTTCCGGGAAAATAGTCGCCGATCCAGCCAGGTTTCCGAACGGAATTAAGGGGCTCGCAGATTATGTTCATTCGAAGGGCTTGAGGCTGGGAATCTACACCGACGCCGGCACGATGACCTGCGAGAAGCGCCCCGGTAGTCTCGATCACGAAGCACAGGACGCGAAGACTTATGCCGAGTGGGCAGTCGACTACGTCAAGATCGATTGGTGTCACACCGAAGGTCTCGATCCGCGAAAGCAGTACGAAAAGTTTCGCGATGCGCTGGCGGTGTGCGGGCGGCCGATCGTGTTCAGCATCTGCAACTGGGGACGAAACCAACCGTGGACGTGGGGACCGGCAACCGGAAATCTCTGGCGCACCACCGGCGACATCCAGGACAAGTGGGCCAGTGTGCTCAAGATTCTCGACAATCCGAGCCAGCAACATCCCGAGAGCGCCGGGCCCGGAGCGTGGAATGATCCTGACATGCTCGAAGTCGGGAACGGCAAGATGAGTGACCTTGAATACCGTTCGCATTTCAGCTTGTGGGCGATTATGGCGGCGCCGTTGATTGCCGGCAACGATATTCGAACTATGTCGCAAGCAACGAAGGACATCCTGATGAACTCAGAGGTGATTGCAATCGATCAGGATGCCGCAGGCAGGCAGGGAACTAAGATTCACGCCGAGGGCGGCCTGGAAGTTTGGTCGAAACCGCTCAAGCAAAAAGGCGCAACCGCCGTCGCTCTCTTCAATCGGAGTGACGCGGCTGCTGATATCACCTGCAAGTGGAGCGAGGTTGGATTGGGCGCCGGCAAGGCAAAAGTGCGAGACCTGTGGGCCCACGCCGATCGAGGAGTTGTCGCGGACGGTTTCAAAGCGAACGTCCCGTCGCATGGCGTTGTTATGTTGAGAGTCATGGTTGGGAAGTAATGATGGTCTTCACCCACCGAGCCAATACGGTAAAATGAAATACTTCACCATTGATCAGTGGATTGTGGACCAAGAGCCAGAGACCTCAGCCGAGCCAGGACCAACCTCCTACGAACAGTACCTGACCTATGTCGATGGCATTCGACCGCAACTCCCAGCCGAATTCCAGCCGCTTACTCGCGAGGTGATACTCCATGATGCTCGGTTGGTTGCAATGAAGGCGACGACTGAAGAAAGCACCGTGAAACTCACCCTAACGCCTGGTCCACATACAGATCGAGATTGGGTGCAACTGGAACTTCTCTACATTGGTGTTGGAAGAGTCCATTTCAAGTCTGATCCTGACAAGGGCCTGGCTGGGCCGAACGGGTTTGGAGATCTTGGATACGATGAAATCGAGTTACTTGGCGGTGGCATGTTTGAGCACAGGATGCTCTTCTCGTCGGGAATCGAGCTCTCAATTGAATTTGCCGCATTCCATCTAGAAAGGCACCAGAAGTGAACCGAAGGAGCAAACGATGAAGGCAGTCAGAGGTTTGATCGAAGTTGTTCTTGTTATTTTGACCGCGACAGTGGTTGGAGACTTGTCCAACGCGCAGGAGCGGAAGAATCTCGCTTACGAACAGGCGGCGCCCACAATTCCAGCGCGGCTTACTGAACATTCGAAAAAGATGGAGCAGCGTGTCTACAAGATCGCCCACAACGTGTACTCGGCGGTCGGCTTCGCGCTGGCTAACTCGATCATGATCGTCGGGCGGGACGGGATAATCATCGTCGACACCACCGAATCCGTTGATTCAGCCAAAGCCATCCTTGCCGAGTTCAGAAAGATCACCGCCAAACCGGTCAGAGCCGTCGTCTACACTCACAACCACTCAGATCACACTATGGGAGTCAAAGCCTTCGCGAGCGAAGAGGACGTTAAGTCAGGACGCGTTGACATCTACGCTCACGAAACGTTGATGGACACGGTCATCAGCAACGCGAGCGTAATCGCTCCGATCCTGGGGCTGCGCTCTGCATACAGTTTCGGAATCGCGCTCGAACGAGGACCCGAGGGCTCAGTCAACGAAGGCATCGGTCCGAAGCTGATTCTAGGTCAACGAAGCTTCATCGCTCCTAACAAAATATTCAAGGACTCTCTCGACGTTGAAGTCGCGGGCGTGAAGCTGCACCTTCAGCACGCGCCCAGCGAAACCGACGATGAAATTGTGGTCTGGCTTCCTGATAACAGAGTTCTGCTCACCGCCGAGGTGATTCAAGGTGAGTGCTTTCCGAACCTGCACACGCTTCGAGGAACGAAGTATCGCGACCCGGTGAACTGGTTCAAGAGTATCGACAAGCTGCGAAGCTTCGGCGCCGAGCATATGGCGCCCTCGCACGGCCGGCCTGTTTCAGGAAAACAAAATATCGAAGAGCTGCTGACTTCATATCGCGACGCGATCCAGTACGTGCACGATCAAACCATTCGAAACATGAACAAAGGACTGACGCCGGATGAACTCGTGGAGGTAGTTTCCAAGCTGCCGCCCCATCTCGCAAATCATCCGTGGCTCGGCGAGTTCTATGGGACGGTCAAGCATTCGGTGCGTGAGATCTACTTCGGATATCTCGGCTGGTTCGAAGGCGACCCGACGTTTCTTGATCCGCTTCCGCGCGGAGAACGCGCGGCCCGCTATGTCGAGCAGATGGGCGGGCGGGATCACGTCCTGGAATCGGCTCTGGGAGCCTATAACAAGGCGGACTACCAATGGGCGGCTGAGTTGCTTACTTACTTGATTCGAGTCTACAAAGACGATGCGCAAGCGCGAACTCTGAAGGCCCAGGCGTTGCGGCAGCTTGCTTACAAGACTGAAAACACCAATTGGCGCGACTGGTACATTTCATCCGCGCGAGAGCTCGATAAGAAGTTGAACACTACGGTGACGGTGGCGTCGATGACGTCTCTTGCGGCGCCCGACATTCTGAAACAGCTTCCGCTGAGCAAGTTCTTTGAGGCGATGACGGTTAGGCTCGATCCGGTTAAGACCGCCGGCGTGCATCTGATCGTCGGATTCCGAATCACCGACGCGGGCCGAGGGTATGCGCTCGAAATAAGAAGAGGCATCGCGCAGCTTCACGAGTCGTTGCCGGCCCACCCGGATGTTACGCTGAGCCTGACGCTCGGCGAACTTCAGCGAATTATCCTGCATCAGACAAGCTTCGCGGATTCGCTCAAGAGCGGAGAGACCAAAGTGGAAGGAAGCCGCGGGGAGCTCGATCGCTTCTTCGGCTTCTTCGACGCGCCGGCAAGCGAGCCTCCGGCTCTCACGGCGCGATGAGACGGTGAGCATATGGCATCAGGAAAGACGAGTCGCAGATCATTTTTGAGTGTGGCGGCGGGTGTCTTTGCCGCGCCGTTTATCGGCCGAGCCGCCAGTGGTTCATCTCTGCCACCAACTGTGAAGCCAGATCGCAAACCACTGGCGTTGCCGCTCGTGAATCCGAGGATGATCGTCATAAAGAACAAACGCATCCTGCGATTGTATTCCGGCGGAAAGCTCGCAAGGGAATACCGCGCAGGCCTGGGCTCGAGCCCGGTCGAAGACAAAATAAAAGCGGGCGACAGGCGCACGCCCGAAGGCGAGTTCTACATTTGCCGGAAGAACGCTCAGAGTAAATTCTATCTATCCCTCGAGATCAGCTATCCAAACAAGCGCCACGCCGATCGGGGGCTTCGCGACGGGCTGATAAGCCGCTCTCAATACAGTCAAATCGTCACTGCATTGAAACAAACACGAGTCCCGCTTCAGAACACGCACCTTGGAGGCGAGCTCTTCATTCACGGCAACGGCTCGAGTAGCGATTGGACCTGGGGCTGCGTCGCGCTGGAAGACAAGGACATCCGAGAGTTGTTTGACGCCATCCCTGTAGGGACGCCGGTTACCATAGAACATTGATCGAGCATTCACCCTCGCTATATTCGTGGATAGAAGTGCCGACATGTAGGGGCGGCCCTCCTTAGAAACCACCCCAACGCCGCGAGCTTTGCGGTCCTTTGCGAGCTTTGCGAAAAAGGAAACCGCTCGAGAAAAGAGAGATACGTTAGCGCAAAGCTCGCGAAGGACCGCAAAGCCGCAAAGCAGGCCAGCGGTTTCTTCATGTTATCTGATGGGCGGCCACGGAGGACCGCCCATACAGGAATACCGATTTCTCTGATACATCCCACTAGAGCCTAGCGGAGAAGGAATCCATCCTTCAACGGATCATTGGGGTCTAAGAGAAACTCATGACGCCCGGTTATGTAAGCACTGCCTTCCACTTCCGGAACAACCGCAGAGTATTCACCGAAGCGCGTTTCCCGAACAACTCGACCGGTGAAGCGAGTCCCGATCAAGCTCTCGATCACGAACGCTTCTTCAACAGCCAATCTTCTTTTCGCGTGTTCGAGCGCGACTCGACCGCTTACACCGGTGCCGGTTGGCGAGCGATCAACTTCACCTTCGGCAAAGATGCAGACATTGCGGCTGTTGGCGCCGGCGGTTGCTGGATCACTGTCGATTATCGTTCCGTAGAGAAAACCGAGGTCGTCTTCGAAAGGATGCTTGATCTCGAGCGAATTCGTGACTGCCCGCTTGACTAACATTCCAACTTCGATCAACCGGCGAATCTCTTCTGGAACGATCCGCACGCCCAGGTCTTCAGCTTTGCAGTAGGCGTAGAACGCTCCACCGAATGCTACGTCGTAGCGCACGCCGCCAATGCCGGGAACGTCGAGTGACTGATCGAGCTTATATGCAAACGACGGCACGTTTTCAAAAGCCACGCTGCGAACCCGTTGACCGTCGAAGTTGGCGCGCGCGGTTACGCGACCGGCCGGCGTGTCGAGCCTGATCACTTCGCGAGGCGAGAGCATTTCCGTTTCAAGCAGCACTGTCACGAGCGCGATCACTCCGTGGCCGCACATCGTGCTGTAGCCTTCGTTGTGTATGAAGAGCACACCCAGATCGCCGTCTGGTGTGACCGCGTCAGTGAGTATGCAACCGTACATATCGGCGTGACCGCGAGGCTCGAACATCAGCGCTCGGCGTATGTGATCGAGATTCTCGCGTGCATAGCGTCGCTTTGCGAGGATTGTATCGCCGGGAATCGGCGGAAGTCCCGCGGCGATCACGCGCAACGGTTCACCGGCGGCATGCGCATCGATGGTTGTTATGCGAGTCCAATCGTTTGGCGGCGTCCAGGTCATGTTGTGTCTGGTCTGCGAGCTTTGCGTTAAACGAATTCCTTCTCGCAAAGCTCGCCAAGGACCGCAAAGCTCGCAAAGGCTTATTGTCCGGGACTCGGGCCGTAGAACTTCCAACTCGACACGAAATCGCGCGTCAGCTTCTGCTTTGTCAGACTCGCGCGAACCATCTCGATCGGAATGCGATTCTCTTTCAACACGGCGTCGTGAAACGCTCGATTGGTCATCCTGCTCGAGTCGACAAGGTCGCGATGAAGCGCCCGAAGCTGCAAACCCCCGAGCAAATATGAGCACTGATAAAGCGGCCCGTAGCCGCCGCCGAACGAGCGCCGCACTTCGGCGGTCGCGTTGTCCAACTCGTGACCGACCTTCTTGACCAGAAGGTCTATGCATTCCTGAGGCGTCATCTTCTCGAGATGAAAACTAAGCGAGAAAATGATTCGAGCCGAGCGGTGCATTCGCCAGAACAGCATGCCTATTCGGTTCTGGGGAGACTTTGCGAAGTTCATGTCCCACACCAGCATCTCCCAGTAAAGCGCGCCGCCTTCGGTCCAGAAAGGAGTGCCGAATATCTGTCGATAGGGCCGATACCGCGCAGCCATGAACCCCTGAAGGTGATGCCCGGGAATTAATTCATGGAACACAGTCGCACGAGAGAAGTGAATGTTGTTCCCACGCATGCTCATCATCTTCGCTTCGTGTCCCATCGTGTTTGTAGGATAAGACACCTGGATCGTCTCGCCCCCGAGAAAGAACGGGCTCACGAGCTGACGTTCGGGCGTCATCATCTCCATTCGCCACGTGTCGCGCGCGAGTTGCGGAATAGTGACGAGGTCGTGATCGTCCATGAACTTAATCGCCTCGAGCGCGAGCTCGCGAATCAAGTCGGGTTGCTTGCCCGGTTCGACGTATAAGGTCTTCACGTACTCCAGCGCCTTCATCCAATCGTCGCCGTAGCCCAACTCACGAGACGCACGCTTCATTTCCGCCTCGCACCAGTCGTATTCCTTGTTTGCGATCGCGACCAGCTCCTCGGGTGTGTAAGGAATCATCTCGTAAGCGAGCTCGCTCAACAGCGCTTCGCGGCCGATGGGATCGCCGATGATCTCGGTCGTGTCGCCCGGCTTAAGGCCCAGAACTTTTTCGCGCAGTAGCGCGACGTATTTCTCAAGCGCGGCGTCGACCGTCCGGTAGGGCTCGCCGACCCACCACGTGAACATAGGGTCATAGCCGTTGTAAAAGCCGAACCAGTTCTTGAGCGTCGCGCGTTGAACGTTGATCGAGGCGATTGCGCGGTTAGCGACTGGTCTCTTGATCTTGATTGCATCAGACTTGGCATCGGCCTTGGCGTCGGATTTGAGCCCGGCTTCGACGGCCTTGCTTATCGCGTCGATTTCTTTGGCCATCCTGGTTAGCAGCGCAGCGGTCTTTGGCGAATCGACCGCCTGCATGCTCCGGCGCGCGTCTTCGAGCTCAGCGATCGTTCGCGCGAACGGCGCGAGGGGCGCGATCTCAGTGAAGGCTTGTTTTTGGATATCGAGTTGGCGAAGCTCGTGATCCAGATGGTTCTTGAAGAGAATATAGTCGACCCGTCCGTCCTGGCTCATCGAATCGAAGTTGACCTTCGTGAGAGTTGCAAGCCACTCGCCGTAGAACTGCTTCATGCGCGCCTGCCGCGACGCCGATGCCTCTATGCCGAAGAAGCGAAACAGACTCCCGCGATCGGCGGCGTATCGTTCGATCAAGCCGCGCAGCTCGCTGACTGGAACATCGCCGTTGGCAAGCGCGGGATCGGAGTTGGATCTCACGTCGGTCTTGCGCACGGAGTTGATGCTGGTCTGAGCGGCAACGAAACCGACCGGTCCGCACGACGATTCCAATGCGAGTATCGCGATCGAGAGATATATGCTGATGGAAACTCTGTGCTTCATTTAGTCTCCTCGAACTAGGGTAACGGTGAACGAGTAATGCGCGACGCCGAAAGCAAGAGCTTACCTGATCGGTTCTTATCTCACACCTCGCGTCGCGCTGCAAACGTTGGGTGATCTGTCGAAGCACAATACCGGGGAGCTGGGTGACGCGAGCTTAAGCCAGTGATTCTCAAGAGCGCTCACAAGCGCTAGAATGGGCGCATCGTCACGAAACGGAGAAGGCAATGCAAAGTTTGGTGGTTGAGATTCTAAACCCCGATACAGTTCAAGCGATCGCCGATGCCGCCAGGGTTCAGGGGACCACGCCCGAAGCATGCGCGGTGGAACTCCTCGAGACTGCGCTCCTTGCCAGACGACCGTTCGAAGAGATCGTGGAACCTATTGCACGCGACTTCGATGAAAGCGGGCTGACGGAAGCAGAGCTCGACGACCTGATTAAGCGGGCGCGACGCGCTGTTCGCGATGAGAACGGTCCGAAGAAATAGCCATGCCCGAACACACCCCGCGTGTGGTCTTTGATTGCAATGTCTTTGTTCAGGGAATAGCCAACCGTCGCAGCGCGGCTCGAGCGGCGATGCGCTTATTCTTCGATGGCGAGATCTCGCTATTTGTCAGCGAGGCGATTCTGCGCGAAGTCCGCGACGTGCTGGGTCGTGAGGAGCTTCGGCGCAAGCTACCAGCCATTAAGGATCGCCTCGTCAACGCTCTCCTCCTGAAACTTGAAGGAAGAGCCATCCTCACTACCAACGTTCCCGAAGAGTACAAGTACGACCGCGATCCAAATGATAAGAAGTATCTAAATCTCGCGATCGTCTCTAACGCTTCCTATCTGGTCAGCAAGGACGGTGACCTTTTAGACTTGATGAGCACTGAAACCGATGTCGCCCGCCGGTTCCGCACGCGCTATCCGTTTCTGCAGATTCTTAGCGCAGGCGATTTCATCGCGAAGATGAAGGCGCCGAACACCAGCTGATCTCTTACCCAGACAGGCGCACTTAGGTAGACTAAGCGGGCCGCTCTTTTGAAACTGTCATCGTCTCCGGATTCCACGCGTAAGCTTGATTCTCGAATAAGCTGCGATTCGTCAACAGTGCAGCGCCGGCGGCGCGGAAGCCGAAAACCGCGTCTTCCACAACCGGTTTTCGCGAGCGCATCCCGTCAAAGAACGCATTGAAGTGATCGACTGAATCGCTGTAGCCGGACGGAGGCGCGTAAGTGTCCTGCGTCGACGCGCTGATGTCCTGTTTATTCTCGGGATACTTCGAGCGGTACTCCTTCAGGAAGGCTTCCTGTGTCGCTTTTGTAAAAGTATCGATCGTGTAGCCGGGCTCCTTTGCGCGCTGCTTCTTGGCAAGAGTAACAACACCCGAGAGCGTCATTACGCCTTCGCTGCCGATAAAGCGAAACCCTGAACTCTCGTTGGCGCCTGCCGCGAAATTGACTCTCAGAGCCAGATTGAAGGCAGGTGTGCTTGCTGTCTTGGGATAATCGCACAGCGCCATCATTACATCAGGCACATCGCGGCCGTCGTTCCAGTAGCGCAGTCCTCCGGTTGCTATCACGCGAGACGGCCCAGTGGTGCCGACTACAAAGTGCAAACCTGAAAACAGGTGAACGAACAGATCGCCGGCGACGCCTGTGCCGTAGTCGCGATAGTTTCTCCATCTGAAAAATCTGGTCGCGTCGAACGGGCGCTTCGGCGCATCGCCGAGGAAGCGATCCCAATCCACAGTTTCCGGTGAAGCGTCCGGCGGGATCGAATACTGCCACGCGCCGATTGCGCTGCTGCGGTCCCACCATGCTTCGATCATATTGAGCTCGCCGATTGCTCCCGACGCCAGAAGGTCTTTCGCTTTCTTGTATACGATCGAGCTGACGCGCTGGCTTCCGACCTGAAATATGCGGCCGGTCTTTTTCGCCGTGTCGATTACGTGTTTGCCTTGTTCGAGCTGCTGCACCATAGGCTTTTCGCAATAGACGTCTTTACCCGCATTCATCGCGTCGTTCGAGATTCGCATGTGCCAGTGATCCGGGGTGGCGATGATGACCGCATCGACATCTGGACGCGCAAGCACTTCACGATAGTCGCGCGTTGTGAAGAGCTGGTTGCCCCAAATCTCTTTTGTGCGAGCGAGCCGGCCGTCGTAGAGGTCGGCTGCGGCGACGAGCTCTATTCCCGGGATCTTCAATGCCTCTCGCGTATCGCCCATGCCTTGCCCGCCCGCTCCGATGAGCCCGAGTCTGATTTTGTCACTCGGAGCGACCGTCTTAGCAGATTCGGACTTGTCCGCTGCGAGAATCGTTGTTGAAGTAGCCGCCGCCAGCGTCGTAGCCGTCGTCAGCTTGATGAAGTCTCGTCGAGTCGTTCTTCCGGTATTCATCGCCAGTCTCCTCCGCGACGCGGACTCTTTCGGTCTGCGCGCATCCTGATTGCAACGTGGTTCAAGCCCAACCTGGGTTCGAAGCCCCAACTTCTCGAAGGCCCAACTTGTCGGCCCAACTTTCAGTTGGTTGCTCGTTGAGTGGAAAGCCTACTATTATCCTCCTGCGCGGTCGGTTTGCAATCAGAAATTGCGCGGTTTGCAATCAGAAATTGTAAACCTCACACAACTTCGTCGGGAGAGATCGAATGTTCAAGGAAAGTGTTGTAGCGGTTCTGTGCCTGATAATGCCGGCGGCGGTGGTGTTCGGCCGCACTGGTTCGTCCGCTAATCGCGGGGCTGACGACAAGATCATTGGGCGCTGGGACCTGAGAATTCAGGACGCGAGCGGCGCAATTTATCCATCGTGGTTTGAAGCGACTCGCGAAGGCGGAAAGCTCGCGGGCCGATTTGTTGGGCGAGTCGGCAGCCAGCGTCCCATCAAGTCCATCGAGTACGCCGATGGACGTCTCAAATTCAGCTTGCCGATTCAGTATGAGAGACGGAAGACCGATCTCGAGTTTTCAGCAAAGCTGATTGCCGATCGACTCGAAGGTACGGCTCCTGATGCCGACGGGAAGCCGATGAAATGGACCGCGGTTCGCGCGCCGAAGCTCGAACGCAATTCAGCGCCGCGATGGGGGAAGCCGATCACGCTGTTCAACGGACACGATATGAGCGGCTGGCATGTGCGCGAGGCGTCGAGAGCGGATACCTGGCGAGTCGCGGATGGTGTAATGGAGAATACGCCTCACGGGACGGACATCGTCACCGATCAGAAGTTCACCGACTTCAAGCTGCACGTCGAGTTCAAGATGGTCGAGAAGAGCAACAGCGGCGTCTATCTGCGCGGGCGCTATGAGGTCCAGATCGAAGACAACTTCGGACAAGAGCCCGAGAGCCACCGCATCGGCGGGGTCTACGGCTTCATCACCCCGTCAAGCAATCCCTGCAAGAAGGCCGGCGAGTGGCAGACCTACGACATAACACTGATGGGTCGCGCAGTGACGGTTGTATTGAATGGCACGACTATCATCGACAAGGCCGAAATTCCGGGTATCACCGGGGGCGCGCTCGATAGCAATGAAGGCGAGGCCGGCGCGATAATGCTTCAGGGCGATCACGAGAAGATTTATTATCGCAACATCGTGATCACGCCAGCGAAGTGAGTCTGGATGCGAACTAATCGAGCGCGTCGTCCCGTCCTCGCTCGTTCACTGGAGTTGCCGGTCTTTATGTCTTTCCGAAAGCTCAGCGAGTCCCGGCACCTAGCGCATATCTCTTGAACTCCCCCACAGAGGGTCGCAATATTCGCGGCTGAAAAAAAATCAAACCAACGAGCAGCGAATGGCGTCTAAAGCAACGTGCGCTTGAGGAGTCGCGTCCAGGGGATTCTTGTTTGGCAGAAACGAGCAGACAAACAACTAACTGCCCCAACCTCAACGCCAACAGATGCCAGCAAGATCTCATGCGTCACTGACCTCCCGACCCGTGCAAACGTCTAATCCAGTCCTCTCAGGAAAAGGTAATGACCGACAACAAGCTGCAAACCAGCCTATCCGCTCCTAACAGAATGGAACCAACCCGGGCTTCGCTTATCGCTCGATGGATTCGAGGATTTGCGCTTTATGGGGTTTGGGTAGTGATGCTCCCGATGGCAGCTCACGCGCAAGAGCTGAGTAATGAAACTTTGCGTTTGCGGTTGAACGTCACGCCCGAAGGCGTTCCTGTAATCGATGAGGCGGTGTGGCAGACGACGGGCCAGACGGTGTTTCGGGACAGGGGCACACCTGACGGTCTCAGCGCGTGGGTTCCCTCGGCATTGATTCCAGCAGCTCAGACCGCGCTGCCGGTTTGGGTCATCACACAAGGCGACGACCTCACGACCGCCGAGGCCACATACGAGCTTTCAAACAAGATTCTCATCACCTGGATTGTTGAGCTACCGAACCGAGGGCAGCTCTTTCGCGTGCATATCCGGCTGACGAATGGTGGCAAGAGAGCGCAGGTAGTCGATTCGTTTCCTTCATGGTCGGCCAATTGGAACGTAGATGGGCAGCCGCAATGGGCGCGTTGGTGGAAATCGCTCGAGTACAACCGCGTAGAGGAAGTATTGACGGCCACCAGCCAAATTCAACTGGGTAGCCGGCTGCATAGCTCTGATGTTGCCGGGGACGGAGTTAATCCGTACTGGGTTGTCGGCGGTCCCGATCGTCGCATCTATTTCGGTTTGCAGTGGTGCGGCGGCTGGAGCGCGAGACTCCAGGGACTCGACAATGGTTTTAGTTTTTCGGTTAGTTTGCCCTCTGAAGAGACGCAACTGGTTCTCAACCGGGGCGAGACGATTGAGGGTCCCGCGCTGCTGGTCACACCAATGCCCGCGTCCGACGACATCAGTGGCCGATCGACCTGGATGAACCAGCGATACTCGCTGGGGCGCACCCTGTATTCCGGTCCTTCGGTGTCATTCCCGCTGACTTACAATCATTGGTATGCGGCTCGATCGGACGTGGACGAAGACTTCCTGAATAGACAAATAGCCGCGATGTCTCCTTATTCGTTTGACGCTTTCATTATCGATGCCGGATGGTTTGCCGAGGGGCGGTGGAAGCCTGACTCCTCAAAGTTTCAACCCGATGAGTTTGTAGCGATGCTGGCCTCGCTCAAAGAGAACGGCATAAGGCCCGGTCTGTGGTCGACTCCACAATACATAAGCGCGGACGACGACGAGTCAGCCCTGGCTATAGAACAGCCGCCAGTCGCCTCGAACTTCTTGAGCGGTTACCTGGTTGATATGTCGCAAACCGATTTCCAGGGTTATCTGACGGACCACGTGCAAATCCTGCGAAACAAGTATTCCGTGGACTACTGGAAATACGATCAGCCCTTCTTCACTAATCAATCGCGCGCGGGAGCGATGAAGAATGTCATCGGTTTCCAGAATGCGATGAAAGCCGTGCGTAATGCCAATCCCGATCTCACGATCGAGAATTGCCTGAACGGCGGACGAATGATCAACGAGTTCACTCTGTTGACCACGCAGGCAACCTGGCTCAAGGATCTCGGCGCCAAAGTACCAGACCCACGCGGAAACATCTCTGTCGCGCTGAATGCGATGGATTTTATCTTCCCGTGGGCAGCTCTTCGCTTCACTATTAATCTGGATCGCATCGATCAAGACGATGACGAAGCGCTGCGACTTTACTGCCGCAGCGCGATGGCTGGCATGTGGGGCATTTCCACGGACCTGTCGAAGATCAGCGACCGCCAGCAGGGCATCGTTTTGAAGGAGATTGCGAATTATCGTCAGTTGAATCATGTGAAGTTTTCCTGCCATTATGACCTCCAATTGCCGAGTGATACGGCCGGCGTCGCGGGTGTAACCTTCTACAGCAGAAGACGCTTCAATGCGGGAGTCTTGCTTTATCGGTGGCAGCGAGACGGAGCGTTCGACCAGCGAGTCAGTCTGCCCAGGCTGAAGTCCGGAGTGACCTACCACGTGGTGGATGCAGATACCGGGGCCGAAATCATCGCCAGCGGCAGTGATCTGATCAACAATGGCGTTACCATACCTTTCAGTGCCCAGCGGCTTTCGGCGTTGGTATTCATAGAGCCGGTCGTACAATCTCCCTAGGCCTGGCTTTGCGGTCCTCTGCGAGCTTTGCGCTAACGTATCTCTCTTTCTCGAGCGGATTCCTTTACGCAAAGCTCGCAAAGGACCGTAAAGCTCGCGGCGTTGGGGTGGTTCTCTAAGGAGGGACGCCCTTACAGGTTCATCACCTTGTTGCCTTCGTTCGGGCGATGGCGCAACATGTTCGTCAAATGATCTTCCGGTACATACATCGACTGATCGCAACGTCTCTCCTTGCGGTGCTTCTCGCGTTCGCACCTGCGGTGTACCCGGGTCAGCTGGCGCTGACGCAAACTATCGAGCGCCAGGAGCCGGCTGATGCGCAACGCATCACTCGCCCGACGAGCAAGCCTTACACTGGCGATCTCTCGATCTTTGAAGACCCCGAGCGCGACGAGAGGCTGCAGATAAATCGAGTGATGGAGATCTTGAAGATCAAGCAGGGTTCGAACGTTGCGGACATCGGCGCCGGTTCCGGATGGTTCACTGTGAGAGCGGCCAGGCGAGTTGGCACAACCGGCAATGTGTACGCGGTGGAAATAAATCGCGAATTTCTGGACCACATCGAAGCGCGCGCAGTTAAGGAGAAGCTTTCAAACATTCACACAGTGCTTGGCAAAGAGGATGACCCCTTGCTTACGCGCGAGAGCCTCGATGCCGTGCTGATCCTGAAGACCTACCACGAGATCGCCCAGCCGATTTTGTTGCTCTCGCACCTTCGCGAATCTATGCGTGCCGGAGCGCTGCTTGGCATCATCGATAAAAACGGCAACGGCAGGAATCACGGAATCAATCGGGAGGTGGTGATCAAAGAAACCGCCAAAGCGGGCTTCTCACTGGTTGATCAGTATGACTTTGTGAAGCCGGACGGCATGGATTATTTCCTGGTCCTCCGAGTTGGTGCGCCGGTTCGGTAGAACTTCTTTACAAACCAAACGCTCTTACAAGGAATGCCGCCATCTGCCCTCGGGTCACAGAACTGGCCGGACAGTATTGCGGCGGAGTAGTGCTGCACCCTAACGTTATCTGTAGCTGCGCCATCCTCTCTATAAAGACATAGAATGGATTCGACGGCGGGACATCCTGAAATCTCTGAGACGCAGGATCGGGAGGATTGTGCTCCCCCAAAGCTCTCAGTATGAATGCCGCCATTTGCTCTCGTGGCACCGGATCAGACGGACAGTAGTTATTGCCGCCGCATCCAACTGTGATCTGTCGCAACCCCATCTGTTCAATGAAGGCATAGAATTGATTTGAGGGTGGCACATCATTGAATCGTTGCTGTGCAGGAGCAGCCGGACTGAGTACCCCAATCGCTCTAATGACGAACGCTGCCATCTGCTCGCGTGTGACGACCGCCTCGGGACAGTAGTTGCCGCTTCCGCAGCCTACTGTTATTCCTCGGGCAGATAGTTTTCCAATCTCATCATAAAACAGATAATTGGCAGGAACATCGAGGAACGCAGCTCCTTGCAACACAGTGAAGGTTTGCCCGGCAATCGTTATCGAACCGGTTCGACGACTGCTGACGGCATTGACCGCAACCGTATAGTTGACTGCACCACTACCGGAGCCGCTCGGGGTATTCACGTTTATCCACGTGTCGTTGGTGCTTGCACTCCAGTTGCAACCGGCGGGCACAGTCAGACTTACACTGGCATTGCCTCCGCTGGCTGCAAAAGAACGGCTCGCGGTGGATATACTCGCCGGGACCTCGAGCGCGGTCTGCACGGAAGCCTCTACCGAGTTGCCAAGTTGCTCTTGCCGAGCTAAGCCTTCTCCCTTCACCAGCACCATCGCCCATGAATTCCAGTAGCAGTAGGTCCGAATGTGAATCTGCAGGCCACCCAGTTGTTCCAGCTTTTGAAAAAAAGGCTCAATGCAGGAATTACTCAGGTGAGCGCAGTTATTTGGCGGGAAGTCGTTTAGTCCGGCTTCATCGGCGACTGCAATAATCAATAGCGTACCGTTTGGCACGCTATCAAGATAAGTAGTCATGTCGCATAGAGCGGAACCGGTATTGCGAGTTGCCCACGTGTCGAAGTGTTGGACTGGCTGTCTCAACGCACCTGTGCATGGGTCAATGGCGGCCACGTTGAACCCTCGCCCGCCGCCTCCGCCTCCGGTAGCCTGGTATAGCTTGGCTCCATTCTTGAAGAACCAGACAACGCCATTCTGAAAGTTGTATTCCTGGATTGATCCCCCTCTTGATACTGCGCGATAGATATCGGTGTGTGGCGGCTGGTATGCCAGATCAAAGGCGGTTGCCAGCGAGTTATAGACCGAGCGTGTCTGCCGATCGATATCCACAATCCCAAAGTACTCCTCATTGAAAAAGCTGTCCGGATGCGCGCCCATCAGGACAAAGCCACCGGTTTGTTGTGAGTCAAAAGGCGATACCTTCCACCACTCGTCGTTCCATTCAAAAGCAAAACCGCCCAATGCTACCTTGGCCGGATTTTTCGCAGACAGGTTCTTGAACAAATCAATCCATTCGGACACGTCCCACTGGGCCTGCGCCGTTCCATCAGTGGTGCCCGCCGGTGGGTTGTCGAAGTTCGCAGAACGGAATGCATCGGTTCCAAATTCTCCGATGAACATCGGCTTGCCGCTAATTGAGCTCCACTGGTCGAACAGAGTGCCGAAGGTGTTGCCACGATAAATATTCAGCCCCCAGACATCTACGCTTGTGCAGACGTCGTTGACGAAGTGCGAGACGTCGGCATCGATGTCGCCGTAGCTCGTAGTGACCGGATGATTCGCATCCAGCGACTTGATTAGTGAGGCAGCAGTCTGAGTGCGGTCCGCAGCTTCACTAGCCGAGATCGGCGGATTAGTGAAGTACCGGTTAATATTCCACTCGCTGCCAAGCGACCACATAAGTATCGCGGGATGATCCTTATAAAAGTTCACCGACGCCTGTACTTGCGTCAAGTCATTGATGGCATCGTCGACGGTCATGACCACCATAATGCCGGCGTCATAAAGTTGATCGAGCACGGCGGTCCCGGTGGCATCGAGTCTGGGGTTGATGAACGTCCGCACCGTGTCGACGTGCATGTTTGCAATGAGCGGTATGTCCGTTGCGGCCCATATCCCAAACTCAGGTCGCCTAACGTTTGCGTTGTTCGGGTCACCCTTCGATGTGTTGGTATTCCGACCCGCTGGAGACCAGTCAACGCCGCGGACGGCGTAAGGCTTTGGAGGTTCAAGTGTCCCATCTTGCTTGCGCTTACGCACAATAAGCTGAGTTCCGCTCACCGAGACCAGGCTCGGGCCTGGACTGCCGGTTAGCCGCCTCCGGTTAACCTCGCCTTTGGACGCTTTGACCGGGCCGTTCGCTCCGGGTTTGATCGCGCGGGAATAGTTTGATGAGCCTATTGCAACCAATGAAGCTGAGACTGCAAGTGCGCCAATAAGTGAAATGTGTGTCATAACAAATCCTCACTTCACCGGGGTACGATTCTAGCACAACACGACACTCGTAACTGACCGAGCACTGTGAACGTATTTGAGAATTGCGAGGATTCATCGTCGAGCGCGTTTTCATCGGACCACAGGTTAGGGAACGAAACAGCCTGCCTCCAATGAGTCCCATCGTGCGCTTCATAATGAAACAGGGTATTATTAACAAAGATTAGCTTATGATAACTGCAGTGCTGTCATCTCATGGTTCGCGAAGTCTCATGTTCGCCGTGCTGATCGCGTTCCTCATACTCTCTTCCGCCGCCTGCAAGAGCGGTTATCCGGTATCGGCGAAAAACGCTCCGGGCGAAGCGACAGAAGCCAGACCGGTGAAAGTCTCTACTGCTTCTGAAATCTCAATGGAGCGAACTATCACCGTAACCGGTACACTTGCGGCTTTCGACCAGGCGACCGTCAGCGCGAAAGTGCCCGGCCGGCTCGCGTCAATTTCAGTTGACCTCGGCACCGTGCTGCGACAGGGTCAGGTCATTGCTCAAATCGAAAAGCAGGATTATCAGCTCCGTCTTCAACAGGCCGAAGCCGCGCTGTCGCAGGCGCGAGCTCGAGTTGGATTACCTCCTGAAGGTAAGGATGATCGCATAGTAACCGAGGAGACCGGGACCGTCAGATCGGCCCAGGCGCTGCTTGACGATGCAAAGGTAAAGCTCGACCGGGCTGAAGCGCTAGTCAAGCGCGGGGTTCTTGCCAAGGCGCAGCTCGACAGCGCCGCTTCCGATCACAAGGTTGCGCTCAGCCGATATCAGGACGCGGTTGAGGAGATTCGAAACCGCCAGGCGCTGGTCGTACAACGCCGGTCGGAACTGGAAATTGCCCGCCAGCAGCTTACCGATTCGGCAATCTATGCGCCGTTTGACGGTGTCATTCAGGAGAAGCGAGCAAGCATCGGCGAGTATGTTGCCGCGGGCGCGCCGGTGGTCAACATCGTCAGAATGGACCCGCTGCGTTTGCGCGCCGAAGTGCCGGAGCGTGAGTCACGAAGCGTGCACGTCGGGCAGGAAGTTCGGGTGACGCTCGAAGGCGATTCAAGCGTTTATACCGGAAAGATCGCCCGCATAAGCCCGGCCATCACCGCGCAGAACCGCGTGTTGATCGTGGAAGCTGAAGTTCGGAATAACGGTAGCCTTCGTCCCGGCTCATTTGCGCGCGCGGAGATTGTTTCAGCCGATAGAGCTCCGGCGCTTGCTGTTCCTACTTCTGCGCTTGTGAGCTTCGCGGGAATCGACAAAGTGATCCTTGCGCAAGGTGGCAAAGCGGTCGAGACCCCAATCACTCTCGGCCGCCGAACCGCGGAATGGGCTGAGGTCTTGACGGGGTTGAAAGTCGGCGACCCGGTGATAATCAGCCCGGGCAACCTTCAATCGGGTCAGCCGGTGGTGATAACGGAATGATGAATGATGAACGATGAATGATGAACAGGTTCATCGTTCATCATTCATCGTTCATCATTAGTTTTTATGCAGAAGCTCGCAGAAATTTGTATCAAACGGCCGGTGTTCGCGGCGATGATTATTCTCGCGCTCGTCGTAGTCGGCGCCGCAAGCTACTTTCGCCTGGGCGTCGATCGCTTTCCCTCGGTAGACCTCCCGACCGTCAGTGTGCGGACGAGTCTGCGTGGCGCCGCGCCCGAAGAGGTCGAGAGCGAAGTCTCGCAAAAAATCGAAGAGGTGGTAAACACAGTCGAGGGCATACAGGAATTGCGCTCGATTTCCTTTCAAGGCAGTTCGTTTGTCATCGTTTCGTTCAACCTCGATCGAAACATAGATATAGCCGCGCAGGACATTCGTGATCGCGTTTCGACAATAACCCGTGACTTGCCAAAGGATGTTGACCCTCCGGTAATTGCGAAGTTCAACAATGACTCATCACCGGTCATTACCATCGCGCTTTCAGCGGACCGCCCTCTTCGCGAACTGACCGAGCTTGCCGACAAGGTGGTGAAGGTACAACTTGAAAGATCGACCGGAGTCGGAGAGGTTTCCATCACCGGCGGTCTAAACCGCGCTATCAATGTCTGGGTGGATCCTGACAGGCTTGCAGCTTATCAGATACCGATAACCACGATTCGCAATGCCATCGTTCGCCAGAACGCCGATGCGCCGGGCGGCAACGTTACGTCGGGCGCTCACGAGCAAGGCCTTCGCACGATGAGCCGCGTGGTGGATCCGAAGCTTTTCGGTGATCTTGTCATCAAAAACGTAAACGGCGCTCCCGTTCGAGTGCGCGACGTCGGATGGGCGGAAGACGGAACAAAGGAGCAGCGCACGCTTGCCCGTTTGAACGGAGTACCGACGGTCACTCTTGAAGTGCAACGCCAATCGGGGGCCAATACTATCGAAGTGATTGAGGGTGTGAAGAAGGCTCTCGGTCGCGTAGCCGGTCAGATTCCGGCTGACGTCAAGATGGAAGTGATCCGCGATCAATCGCGTTACATCTACGCCGCGCTGCACGAGATCAACCTTCATCTCATACTTGGAAGCATTCTCGCCTGTCTGGTCGTCCTGTTGTTCGTGCGAAGCTGGCGCTCGACGCTGATCGCGGGCATCGCAATTCCGGCCTCGGTTATCGCTTCGTTTGGAATGATGCGGGCGCTGAACTTCACGCTAAACAGCGTGACCATGCTCGCGCTGGTGCTGATGGTCGGAATAGTCATCGATGACGCGATCGTTGTGCTCGAAAACATTTTCCGCTTCGTCGAAGAAAAAAAGATGCGGCCCTTCGAGGCCGCTCGCGCAGCGACCGCTGAGATCGGAATGGCGGTGATGGCGACGACCTTGAGCCTGGTCGTAATCTTCATTCCTGTGTCGTTCATGTCCAGTGTTTCAGGACGCTTCCTGTACCAGTTCGGGATCACCGCCGCGGTTGCGATCATGGTAAGCCTGCTTGTTTCGTTCACGCTGACCCCGATGATGAGCGCTCGTTTGCTTCGCGCGGAGGACGCCGGCGGTCACGATCAGGCGAAATCACGGTCAGGCTTCTACGGCTGGTTAGATCGGGTCTATACCGGCCTTCTCTTGTTCGCGATGCGCCATCGCGTGGCAGTCGCGGTGCTGGCGCTGGTGGTTATTTTTTCATCTGTTCCTCTCTACGGAATTGTGAAGCAGGACTATCTGCCGAGCGACGTGGACGAATCCGAGTTCGACGTCAACATCACCGCCCGCGAAGGCACGAGTTTCACGTCGATGGAGGGCGTGATGCGAGCCGTGGAGGCGGACCTTCGCACGACTCCGGGCGTTCAGGTTGTGCTGGCGACGGCAGGCGGTGGGTTCAACGGCAACGTCAGCCAGGGCAGCGCATACATTCGCATCGCGCCTATCGAAGAGCGCAGCTTTTCGATCGAGCGCCTCTGGCATGGAATCAGTCACGGACATCCGCTCGAAGCTTTTCAAACCAACTACTCTCAGCGCGACGTGATGCAGGAGATTCGCAGTCGCCTGAGAAAGTACAAAGACCTTCGCACCTCTGTGCGAAACGCGCCGTCGTTCAACATCGGAGGCGGCGGATTCGACATAGACTTCAACCTTCGCGGGCCCGACCTTGAAGCTCTTGCGAGTTATGCGGATCAGCTTCGGCTGCGCGCGCCGGAACTCGGAATCGTCGATGCCGACACAACCCTGAAGCTGGATAAGCCCGAGCTGCGCGTTGAAATCGATCGAACGCGCGCCGCCGATCTGGGCGTATCGACTGACGATATCGCCTCGGCGCTGCAGTTGATGGTTGGAGGAGATCAGCGAGTCTCGCGCTTCCACGACGCGGCGGTCAACGACGACTATGACGTTCAGCTACGTCTGACCAACGGCCAGCGAAATGACCCCGCTTCGATATCGCGGCTTTACGTGCCGCGGCAGAACGGTGAGCTAGCGCGACTGGATAATCTTGTGAATCTGGTTCCGGGTAAGACCGCGTCGCGCATCGACCGGCTTGATCGTCAACGGCTGGTGTCGCTGCGCGCGGCAGTGGCGCCCGGTTACGCGCTCGCCGATCGGTTGGACGTTCTGCGGAAGGCGGTTGCCGATATGCACCTGCCCGCGGCGTACACCACCAGCGTGTCGGGCCGCGCGCGTGAGCTTGAACGGACGTTCACCGAGTTCATCTGGGCGTTCCTGCTCTCGGTCATTTTCATGTATATGATTCTCGCGTCGCAGTTCGAGAGCGTGGTCCACCCGCTGACAATCCTGCTATCGCTTCCGTTGTCGATTCCGTTTGCGTTGTTCTCGCTGTGGGTAACCGGCAACACGCTGAATCTATACTCGGCGCTCGGCATACTGGTGCTGTTCGGCGTTGTGAAGAAAAATGCCATCCTTCAGATTGACCATATGAACGGACTGCGCGGCCGGGGAATGGATCGCCCCACCGCGATCCTCCAGGCGAATCGCGACCGGCTTCGTCCGATCCTGATGACCACGCTGGCATTGGTGGCAGGGATGATGCCGCTGGCGCTGGGAACGGGACCGGGCGCTGATGAACGACGAGCCATCGCGGTAGTAGTTATCGGCGGGCAAACGCTTTGCCTGCTGTTGACGCTTGTGGTCACACCGGTTGCGTATTCGGTGTTCGATGATATGGCTGCCACCGAGGCGTGGCGCTCGCTGGCGAGTCGGATCTACGCAATAACCCATCCGTTCAGGAAACGAGTTCAGTCAGTCGTATCCGGCGCGTCGGTGTCCGCCGAGATAGACAGCATCGGCGCGGAGATTGAAGCCGCCGCCAGGGCTGACGACAAGATGAAAGCCGGCGCCGGCGACTAGTGACTGAATCGTTCAGACACCTATCGGTGAGGCCGCGAGGCGAAGTCGGCGCCGGCGATTAAACTTTTTCACTTCACACCCATCTTTGCCCTACCGTTCGCTCGTAAGGTATAAAGTAAGAAGCGTGTTAAGTCCCAATCCAATTGAAGGTGTTCAAGTATCGTGCTTCAAAAGAAGTTTCTGTACGCAGTGATCGTCGTAATCGCGGCCCTCGCCATCGCAATCTCGACAATCGTTTTCGGAAACTCGCGCGGTGAGTCGCCCGTCAGTGTAAATGAAGGACCGCTTGAAGACTCGAGCGGTGAGGTCGCGGCTACGCTGCCTTTGTTTCATCGAGTGGACGAGAATTACGTACGAGGTTCTCAGCCGATGCGAGGGGGCATCAGCACGCTCAAAAGACTCGGCGTCAGGACCGTCGTTGATCTGCGTTCGATCTATGACTACACCGACGATGTTAAAAGCGTAGCCGAGATAGCCGGCCTGAGATATGAATGGGTCCCAATGAGCGTCTGGAACCCTCCGACCGATGAGGAAGCGAAGAAGTTCGTTTCCATTGTGAGCGATACCACCAACGGTCCGTTCTTTGTCTTTTGCGCGGACGGGCTAAACCGAACCGGCGAGATGACTGCGATCTATCGAGTCGCACGCGACAACTGGAGTGTCGAGAAGGCGCTGGACGAAGCCGACCAGCTCGGTTTCAGCCCTTACTATTGGGGGCTGAGAGATTATGTCTGGGACTACGCGCGAAAGTTCCGGCCGTCGTCGGTCCCACCCACCGGACGCCGCGTCAGTTCGACCGAACCGTGATTGTCCGTAGTACTGGGCAGTGCTTCAACTTTGTCTGTCTATGTGAGCAGTCTTTCATTCTATCCCAAAAAACACTTCCTTGAATTCACATTTCCCAAGACAACTTAACTCTTTAGCGATTACTTCTGGGGTCGCTTTCTCGTATACCTGCTCATCCCAGGATTCTGGATTCGTGTACTTCATTGAAGGATCTACGAATTGCTTTAGGTATGTTGTCATCTCTTTCAGATTGCAGTTACTTTGCTTTACTAGTTGCTTGAGATTATCTCTTACAACTTGATTTTGTTCCTTTATACTTTGTAGCCATTTAGGATCCTCAAAGGCCGTATTGAGAGTCAGTTGCCAATATACTGGGCTATAGCCGCCTGAATTAGGCCCCATTGTATTAACTGATCTTTCGTCGATCTTGATGGTTTGGTGATAGTAGTTGGACCATCTGGCCAGGTGCTGCCCTATTGTTTCGACCTGCTCGTCGAGCGTATCTCCTCTCGCACAACCTATATTCAATGGTGATAGAAGAGAAATAAGGATGATTGAAGTAATCCATTGTTTCATCGCACTCTCCTTGGATCAGTTAACAATCGGAACCAGGCGCAGACTGGACAGTCTACGCTACATTCATGCTTGATCATACAGCATCCACTCCATCATACTTCAGCGCGAATGCGCAGACTTCCAAGACCGAAAGCGTAGTCATCCATGGCAAAGTCCAAAGCTTCCAAGCTTGTTTTTGTATGCCAGCAATGCGGCTCGCAGCAGCAACGCTGGATGGGCAAATGCCCGGACTGCGGCGAGTGGAATTCGCTAGTCGAGGAGAAACCCGCAACTCAGCAACCGGGAGCTTCGCCTCGCGGCGGAATGTTTCGTATGAGAGAGACCGCAACGCTTGCTTACCAGGACATCGAAAGCCAGGACGATGCGCGCCAGCGGTCGGGCATCGAAGAGTTCGACCGCGTGCTTGGCGGAGGCATAGTGCCGGGTTCGCTTGTGTTGATCGGCGGCGATCCCGGCATCGGAAAATCAACGCTGCTGCTGGAGGTCTCGGACAAGCTTTCGACTAACTACGGTAAAGTGCTCTACGTTTCGGGCGAAGAGAGCGAACGCCAAATCAAACTGCGCGGAGAGCGATTGTGCATCAATCCCGCGGGTTTGTACCTTTTGCCCGAAACCTGTCTCGAGCGCATCTTTCAGGAGATCGACCGTCTCGATCCGCAAGCGGTCGTCGTCGATTCGGTGCAGACCGTGTTTTCGATGAAGCTTGAATCCGCGCCCGGGTCGGTCTCCCAAGTTCGCGAAGTGGCCGGCCAGTTCCTGATGCTTGCCAAGAATCGAGGCATTCCTGTTTTTCTCATCGGACACGTCACCAAAGACGGCTCGATCGCCGGACCGAAGACGCTCGAGCACATCGTGGATACGGTCCTCTACTTCGAAGGTGAGCGGCATCACAATCATCGAATTATTCGCGCGGTGAAAAACCGTTTCGGTGCGGCAAACGAAGTCGGGGTATTTGAGATGACTGGCCGCGGGCTCGTGCCGGTGCTGAATCCTTCCGGGTTGTTCTTGAACGAGCGCCCGGTCGGAGTGTCGGGTTCAGTGGTGACCGCGTGCATTGAAGGAACACGGCCGATGCTCGTAGAGCTCCAGGCGCTGGTCAGTTCCTCAAAGTACGGCACGGCTCGAAGAATGACTCAAGGCGTCGACGGCAACCGCGTGTCTTTGTTGATGGCAATGCTCGAGAAGCGCGTGGGAATGCAGGTGCTGGCTGACGATGTTTTCGTGAATGTAGCCGGCGGCCTGACGGTTGACGAACCTGCTGCGGACCTCGGCATTGTCGCCGCGATTGCATCGAGCTTTCGCAACGTTCCGGTGGACGAACGAGCGGCGGTGTTTGGAGAAGAGGCTTCAGTTCGGGTGCGTGAAGCGTATGCGATGGGCTTCAAGCGTTGTGTTATTCCTCACGGGAATCTCACGGGGCTTGACTACGATGACGGGATTGAAGTGATCGGCGTCCGCAACGTTTCCGATGCGCTCGAAGCGTTGTTTTAGTCACACAGCTTCTTTACTTTCAGTGCTCCAATAGTCCGGTCTCTCTTGCATGTTCGGGTCGTGTCTTTCCATCCATCGCTCCGGTTTCTTCAACTCCTCGAATCCGAAGCGCCGATACAACTCGTGAGCGTCTTTGGTCGCGAGCACCCATCTTCGAAAACCCTGGAGATCGGGGTGCGCAATGATGACTTCCATGAGCCACCTTCCCAAACCCTGACCTTGGTACTCATCGAGAATAAACACATCGGCTATCCAGGCGAAGGTAGCGTAATCTGTGATGACTCGCGCAAAGCCGACTTGCTGATCGCCCTTGTAGACCCCAAACGGAAGTGAGTGTTCAATTGATCGGTGGATGGTCTCCGGAGAGCGCCCCGCCGCCCAATAGGACGCGTCCAGAAAGCGGTGAATCACTTCGATGTCGAGCCGCGACTTGTCGGTGCTGATTGTGAACTCGCCTCGCTGATAGTCCATTCAAAACTCCCCCGCGATTTTTGCACGCTCAACGCGCGGAGCTGCGCAAGGGTGCTTCGTGCAAGCGCCGTTCGGCTAAACTGTCGGCGGCTTTGTATGTAGGAATGCCGTCAGCCTTCGCCAGCGCGTAAACGGAAAGCAGAGTATCGTAGATCGCAAGAACTTCGCTGCGCACTTTTTCGCTTGTCCATCCGAACAGCTCCGCTCCTCCGCTGAGCACCCCTCCTGAATTCGCGACGTAGTCTGGCGCATAAAGGATGCCTCGATCTTCAAGCGCGTCGCCGTGTCCTGGTTCCAGGAGTTGGTTGTTTGCCGCGCCGCAGACGATCGCGGCATTGAGCACGGGAATTGTCTGATCGTTGATGATGCCGCCAAGCGCGCACGGCGAGAAGATGTCGGCCTCTTCGGAAAAAATCTGTTCGCCGGAGGATTCCTCCGCGCCCAGCTCTTCAACCGCGCGTTTTACTTTCTCCTCGTCGACGTCGGAGACAATCAGCAGAGCGCCGGCCTCGTGCAGCAACTTCGCGAGATTGAGCCCGACATTGCCGCAGCCCTGGATCGCGACTCGCTTTCCGCGAAGCTCATCGCTGCCCCATCGACATTGCGCCGAAGCCTGCATTGAACGAAACACGCCGAGCGCGGTCCACGGCGAAGGGTCGCCACCCTTGCCGATGAGCCCGCCTACGTGGCTCGTCTCCAAAGCGATCAGTTCCATGTCAGCCGGGCTTGTGCCTACATCTTCAGCGGTTACATATCGTCCGCCCAGCCTTTCTACGAAGCGACCGTGCGCGCGAAAGAGCTTCTCGCGATCTTTAAGCTGGCCGTCGTCGAGGATGATCGATTTACCTCCGCCCCAGGGCAGACCGGCCACGGCACATTTGTAAGTCATCCCACGTGAGAGTCGCAACGCATCGACCAGCGCTTCCTCCTCGCTGGCGTAATTCCAAAAGCGCGTGCCGCCAACCGCCGGACCGAGCGCGGTGCTATGAATCGCTATGATGCCGCGATAGCCGCTCGAAGCGTCCTGACAGAAGACAACCTGTTCGTGTCCCATCTCGGCCATCGCCTCAAATAGTTCTGTTCGCTTTTTCTCAGTCATGATTAGAACCCTGATTCACCGCTGATTCTCGCTGCCTTCGGGGCGCAGGTTCACGCTGAACGGCGAGAATCTGCGTCACGCCAGTCAGCGCAAATCAGCGGTTGATTTCTGGCTGCGCCATCAAGTGCCGGCGACCTCTGATGTCTTTCTCGAGTACTCTCTCACATAATCCGGCGCTTCTATTCCCGCGGGCACCCGATCGTCAATAACCGGCGTGTCGGCGATCAACCTCAACGGAACGACACCTGCCCAAACCGCAAGGTTGTAATCTTCATCATCATCGATAGGCGGGCCCGTGCGCACCTTTGCTGACACTTCGGCCAGCCGAAGCCGCAGCACAAGCGTGGCCCGCAGTTCGTTTTCATCCGGCGGACGAACGTCTGCCCAACGCCCCGGCACGACGTGTTCGGTGAACGCGTGAAGCGCGCGGAATTTCTCCTCCAGATCATCGACCGCGTTTGCCTTTCCGAAAATGACGACCGACCGGTAGTTGATTGAATGGTGAAACGCCGAACGCGCGAGCACTAATCCATCGATAAGCGTGACGGTTACGCAAACATCGATGCCTTTTTCGAGAGAGCGGAGCATTCGGCTGGCCGCGGAACCGTGAATGTAAACCTCATCGGCTACGCGGACGTAGGAGGTGGGAATCACCACCGGCTTGCCTTCGACGATGAACCCGACGTGGCATATGAAGGCTTCGTCCAGGATTGCGAAGATTGCATCGCGTTCAAAATCGCCGCGCTTGGGGAGTCGTTTTAGAGTGGTTCGGTCGGTCGGCGAAAAAGTGCTCATTGATTCGGGCTCCGTTCTTTGAGGACTAGACCTGGTTTCTACCTCGCGCCAGGGCTCGGGAGATGCTCGACACAGGCTTACGCGGCGGCTCTTTGTCCTTTAACGTTTTGAGGACCAGCGTCGTTCGCGCGGAGGAAACCGATTTGATGGTTTCAATCTTATCTTTGACAAAGCGCCCGAGATCTTCCGTGTTAGCGACGCGAACTCTCACGATGTAAGAATCCTCGCCGGCGACGCGGTGAACTTCTTCGACCTCGGGAATCCGCGAGACGAGTTTCGCGGCGTCCGCTCGAAGAGGAGTTGTCTGAAGAAATACAAAAGCTAACATGCTTATCTCCCTGTTTCATCGTTGCGCTACTGTACGGGCGTCCCTCCGCGGGCGCACCTTCTGGCCGACACGAGCCTCACCACTGAGGGCCGCCCACGGAGGGACGCCCGTACAGTCCGCTTCACACCAACGCTCGCAACCCATCCGCGCGCATGGTTCCGCGCTGTTTCTTGAGCTTCAACAACTGCGTCTTCATTATTGCGGCAAGCCGCTTCACCGCTTCGTCAATGGCCTGGGGTCCCGCCATTGTGAATGACAACCTCATTACATTTTCCTGCGGCGAGCTTGCGAAGAAGTGATCGCCGGTGATGAAGGTCACGCCGTTCTCCGCAGCCTGATGCAGAAGCTGCCTGCTGCCGAGCGCACCGGGCAATCGCACCCAAACCGACATCCCGCCTTCGGGTCTGCTCCAGCTTGCTTCGTCCGGGAAGTAACGATCCAGCGCTTCGAGCATTGCATCGCGTCGCAGACGGTAGGCCTTCTTGACGCGCTTGATGTGTTTTGCCAGCAGGCCGCGTTTTGCGAATTCGTGAATTGCAGCTTGCGCCAGCAGGCTCGCATGCAGGTCACAGCGCTGCTTCACGCGATTGAGATGTTCTATGACGATTTTCGGGGCAGCTATCCATCCTACTCGCAGGCCGGGAAAACCAACCTTCGAAAAGCTGCTGATGTAGATAACCAGCCCGTGTTCATCGAGCGCCTTGAGTGGTGGGACCTCGGGGCCGTCGTATCGAAGCTCTCGATAAATGTCATCTTCGACGATCGGAACGCGATACCTGCCCGCGAGGCCGAGCAGTTGACGCCGTGCGGCCGAGTCCATCGTCACGCCGGTCGGATTCTGAAAGCTCGGCACGACGTAGATCAGCTTCGCTCGGCGCTGTGAGAGAACGCCCTCCAGAACGTTAAGGTCCATGCCGTTCCTGCCGACTGGAACGCCGATGTACTTGGAACCACCGCCGCAAAACACACTGAGCGCGCCGGGATAAGTCGGGCTCTCAAGCACCACTTCTTCACCGGGCTCGACCAGGATCTGCCGGATCAAATCGAGCGACTGCTGGCAGCCGTTGGTAATGAGCACTTCATCGGCCGACACCTTCGCACCTGAGAGCGCCAGTTGCGAAGCGATGTATTCCTGAAGCGGCGCGTATCCGCTGGTCGCTCCGAGTTGAAGCAAGACGCGACCTTGTTTTCGCAGGACCCGATCGACCGAGCGCCGGAAATCATCCAGCGGAAAAAGATCGGCCGAAGGAAGTGCGAGCGCCAAAGAAATCCCGTCTCGCCGCTGTTCCAGACTGCTCATTTCTGCCAGCCAATTGTCGCGTGTCTGAAGCGTCAATAGCGCATCCCATAGCATGGGTGAGGATATGGGCGAGCCATGATCCTGTGCTTTGAACGAAGCGCGCGGCATCGGTGACGGCAGCCGGGTTACGTAAGTGCCGCTGCCGACCCGAGAGCTTATGAAACCATCGGCGGCGAGTTCGGCATAAGCCGTTGTAACCGTGTTCCGATTGACTCCAAGCGTTCTTGCGAGTTCGCGATTAGCTGGCAACCGGTCACCGACCTTCAGCGCGCCGTCCGTCATTCTTCGACACACCTCGCTCACTATTTGAGCATAGAGCGGAACGTGGCTGTCACGGTTGAGTTCCAAAAGCATGGTTGGATCTCTATCCTTCAAATGGGCTATCTAACCGAACCATTCTACAGCGAAAATGAGTAACGTAAAGAGCCAATTGTGGGCCAATTAGCGCGTACCAATTCTTGAGAACGGCATGTAGGGCCGGTCCTCTGTGGCCGCCCCTCTTCCCGCGGCGAAGCCCTGTAAAAGGCGAGCGCCATAAGAAAGAGGGCGGCCACGGAGGGCCGCCCTTACAGGACTTGCTGGCTTTATGAAAGGTAAGCGTGCAGCTATGTTGCGTCGTCGCCCACAAATTCTTTCAGATACGTGTTGCCTTTGTATTCCATCTCATCGTGAATGCCTATCTTCGAACTGTAGTAGGCTCGGGCCGTGCTGGACTTCAATTCTTTGAAGAACAATTCCTCCGGCTTCTGAGGTTTCATTTCGTTCTCCGAGATTCGAGTAAGCAAAGCGACACGTTGCTCGTGAGACGCTTCCAGAAATCGCTTGCCGTGCATTTCCTGTGACAACTGCTCGATGAGCTTGAGCCCGTCATGCCACATAGTCTTCGGCTGCTCTTCGAATGATTCGGACAGTCTGAAGTCTAAATAACTAGCGACCTGGGCCGCTCGCGCGCCCGCGGAGTGTTCGTCAGTCGGGATGATCAACTCGGTCAACTCATCGACAAGCGCGAATTCTTCCTTTGCAAAGAACAACGGCGACTTGTCCTGAGCTGCCAGCGCCACGCCGGAATCAAGTCCTATGAGAGTAGCCGCAACTGCCGCGCTCGCGCCGAGCTTGATTAGCTCGCGACGGGTTAAGCCGGTTTCGTCTTCGCCGCCGGTTCCGACATCAACGTTTTCGTCAGCCATCACAGATTTCCTTTCTTGAACTGGTCCGCGAGGTAGTCGCATGATCTCCACGCCAGCGCCATTATTGTCCACGTTGGATTCTGACACGACGCGCTTACGTGACTGCTGCCGTCCACCACGAACACGTTCTTCACATCGTGCGACTGTTGAAATTGATTCAGCACCGAAGTCTTCTTGTCGGTTCCCATTCGAGCCGTTCCCAGCTCGTGAATTGACCAGCCCTCGGTCAGGATTCGGCGGCCGACGTTAACAATTTCGAAGCCGGCTTCGGTGAACATTTCCTGCGCCGTGTCGGCCATATCCTCGGCCATCTTCTTTTCGTTGTCGCCGAATTTGTAGTTGAATCGCAGCGAGGGCACGCCCCACTTGTCTTTCGTCACCGGATCGATATCCACATAATTCTCGTAGCGCGCGAGCACTTCTCCAAAAGCTCCCATCTCGATAAACGCGCCCGAATAATCGCGCACGGTCTTCTTGTAGCTTGCGCCAAAGCCCGGCGTCGACATCGAATTTCCTGGAAACATAGACGAGCCTGCCCCGCCTTCGAATCCGTAGCCGCGAATAAAGTTGGGATGCCGGTCTGAAAGATTGCGAAACCGGGCAAGGTAGAAATGGCCTGGCTTGCCGTCGTCCAGGGTATGAGGCTTGCCGACCCGATCTTTGACAAGTCCAGTGACGTGCGGGCCCATGATATGCTCGCAGAAGTTGTGGCCCACATGCCCGCTCGAGTTTCCTATTCCGTTCGGGTGCGCGCCCGACTTTGACAACAGCATCAATCGAGCCGACTCCAAAGTCGAAGCCGCGATCACGACGACTTTTGCTTTTGCTTCGTAAGTCTTCCCGGTCTCCGCATCGATAAAAGCAACCCCGCTCGCCTTGCCGCTCTTTTTATCAACGCTCACTTCGTAGGCGATCGAGTTAGTCCGCAGCGTAAGATTGCCGGTGTCCATCGCTGGCATGATCAACCCGGTCGGCGAATCAAACGCGGCGTGAATATCGCAACCGCCCGCTCGCCGATTGCAGGCGCCGCGGCCGTAGCATCTATTACGATATTTGTTGTGCTTCAATCCGTCAGTGGTCACACCGGCTCGATAAGGAGTCAGGACGCGATTCATCTTCTTCAGGCTCTGGCGCAGCTTCTGCTCGGCCTCGACGAGTTTTATCGGGCGCTGGAAAAGGCTGTCGGGCAGATGCGGCAGGTTCTCTTTCACCCCCGAGATTCCAAGATAGAGATCGACCTTGTCGTAGTACGGAGCGATATCCTTGTAGGAAATGGGCCAGTCGTCGCCGTAGCCGTCGTGACTCTTCGCCTTGAAATCCAAATCAGATAAGCGCAATGCGAGCCTGCCCCAAATATTCGTCTTGCCGCCGAGCACACGCGCGCGAACCCAGGCGTAGTTCGTGCCGGTGTAAGGATGCTCACGCTCATCGACGACTATGTTCTTGCTGTAGTCCGAGCCTCCCCAGCCCTGGACGTACGAATGTACGTGCTTGTACTTGGAATCGGCGGCGTAAGGCGGCTGGCGAATCGTGTATTCGTTCAACGAGAGCGCGTGATGGCTGGGCGGCATTTCTCCGCGCCGCTGATGTTGATAGGGCCACTCGGTCGATTTGAGCTCCTTGTCTATGTCGAGTTTCTTGCCGGCTTCGAGCATGAGTACTTTCATGCCATGTGAGGTCAGAACGTGCGCGGCCATGCCACCCGCAGCGCCGGAGCCGACTACTATAGCGTCATAAGTCTTCTTCAGATCGACTTCGTCTCGGGTTGCGCCAATCAAGCGAATGAGGTTCATCGTTTGTCCTTTCGCAGAATGTGACGCTATAACTACTCCGAAATGGTTCATCGAGTCAATGCGCCGGATGAGAACAAGGAGCCAAACCCCGGCTCGCGATTGGTCGAACCTGCACTGAACGAGCTCGAGCACTTGTTGCCAGAGGCTGGCGTGACGACCTCGACTCTTTCGACGACTGAGAAAGAGGCTCTTGATCGTGAAGGCTGTGTCATCTTTCGCAACGTCATCGACGCGGATTGGCTCGAGAGCTTGAGGGCCGCCTTCGATAGCGACAGGGAGGAGAACGGCAGCGCCCAGGTTGTTAAGGAAACTGGCACGCGGCACATCGACAAACTTGTCACGCGCGGAGAGGTGTTTGAGCGAGTGTATACTCGCCCGCTAGTACTCGCGGGTGTTTGGCATGTTCTGCAAGTCCCTTTTAGGCTGGCCCAGATGAACGGGCGCGAGCCATTGCCGGGCTACGGGCAACAAGGCTTGCATGCGGATTGGACGGCCAGGGCGAAGGGCGAGCCATACCGCATTGTCACAGCGATCTGGCTGCTGGATGATTTCACATCGGAGAACGGCGCGACGAGAGTTGTTCCAGGAACGCACCGGCTGCTGACTCAACCTCCGAAGAGTCTTGCCGATCCGGCGAGCCGTCATCCGGAACAAAAACTCATTGTCGCGCCGGCCGGTTCAGTGTTGCTGTTCAACGGACATCTCTGGCACAGCGGGACTCGAAACCAAACCAACCAGCGCCGTCGCGTGTTGCAGTGTTCATTTGTCGGAAGAGAGGAGTTGCGTTTTCCCAAGATCAAAGTGAACGGTTCCGAACTCACTTCGGCAGCTGCGAGGTACATTCTGGGCGATAAGCCCGAGCGCCGGACACGACGCTCTTGAATGTGGTCCACTACAGTTAGCGCAAAGACGCCAAGATCCGCAAAGCACGCAAAGAAAGTCCAGCGACAGCACATTCTACTGCTTTGGGAACTTTGGGTCCGCTTTGACTTCAAGCAACTGCTTCGTGTGACGCTCGCTGTGAGCCGCGACGAAGAGGATCCGCTCATAAGCATCGATCTTACCCAGCAGCCCACTCTCGACTACGTGCGCCCTTAAGTCCGGAGTGCTCTTGAGCAACTCGACCGTCTTCGCGCGGCTCTCGATAAAATGCTTCAGCGCGGCGTCGGGCGAACCGAATTGATTCTTCGGCCGCAACTGCTCTGGCGCCTGGAATTTTCTCGAACGGTCGGGAATCACCTCTAGCACCCGGTCGTCGGTCTTCTTCAAGTCACGATCCGGAACCGGAGCAGCCTGCTGTTTGATCTGGCCTTCGGCCATCTGCCGCAACAGGTCTTCGCTTGCGGCGATGTGCTCCATCACTTGCGCGACTGACCATTTGAAAGGAGACGGCTTGAAGTTCCACTGCGCTTCGGACAGACCCCGCGTCGCCTCGACGATATTCTTCTTAGTGGTTTCCAGATATTGAAGCCCACGATCGAGGTCGGCTTGCGACAGGGTCTGAGCCTCAGCGTGTGTCAGCATAAGTAACAAAGCTCCCAGGACGGCGCCAAATAGTTTCTTCATAAGTTGAATCCTTTCTTTTGTGCTTCTGTCATGTAGGGGCGGCCCTCCGCGGCCGCCCCAGATTTGTGTTTTTGAAAATCCATGATTGTCGGTGCGATCTGGGGCGGCCGCGGAGGGCCGCCCTACAGTCCATCAACGTGATTCATGACTAATGCATTTGTTGGATCTTGCTACCTTTCGCCGAGAGCATCAGCTTGATCAGCTCTTCGGTGACCTTCGGCTCGAGTCCTTCGGTGTGTCCCTTGTCCAGCCGGACGACGTCCGCGACCACTCTGCCGTCCTTGCAGTCGGGATAGACATATTCCTGAGCCTTGCCCGCGGCCGGCAAAAGTCCCCACGACGGGTTGGGCGGATTCTGACGCGTGCTGTCGTAGACGTAGCCGGCCTTCGTGTCGGCGATGTCCTGTGGTTTCTTCCGCGGCCCACAGTTGTATTTCTTCGCCCAATCTGAAGTCTCAGGCATGCCTTTGTCATCCATCTCACGCTGGCCGGTTTCGAAAATGAAAGAGAAGTCCGCGGCGGGCGGCTCGCGCAAGGCAGCCATCGCCGAACTGACGCTTGGAGGCGTCGCGGTCGCGCCTGCCGGGGCGGGCGTGGGCGCGCCGGGCGCGCGCGGCGGGCCCCAATTCGGAGAGCGACCGGGATTTCCACCCAGGCGACCGCCCGAAAGACTGAGCCAGCCGTCCACTCTTTGCTTGAAGAAATCCGTTCGAACAATCCGGTTCGACGTCAGCCCACCCTGAGAATGACCAACAAGCCAGAACGCTTTAATGTTGTCTTTGCCGATTTGCTCGATGACAGACTCGACGATGTTCTGCAAGTACTCGTCGTCGGTTGCCGACCACGATCTCGTAGGCGAGTTCGGTGTTGCCACGACCAGCCGATACTTGTCAACGAAGTCCATAAGCGGAAAGTAATGACGCTGCCAGTTCCCATAAGAACCGAAGCCGTGAAGACTGAGGATAAAAGTCACCTTCTCGCCCGGTTTGAGATCGCACGGATAATCGAGGAAGTAGGTGCGGCGGGTCTTCATTTCGACGACCGATCCGGGGTTGATCACCCTTTCCGGCGGGCAGTCCTTGTCGGGACAATGAAGAGCACTTAAGGTGGGGCAGGGAACTCCCGCCAGTTGAACGGACTTTTCCTGACCGCCGCCGTACGCAAGCGTCACGACGGCGACCAACACTGCCGGCAGTCTGATCAAATTGAGAGATGGTCTCATCTGAATTCCTCCTCCGGGATTCGACTACTTCGATGATGGAGCACATCGAGTCAATCGCAACCAATGTAGGGGCGGCCCTCTGTTGCCGCCCCAGTGTCATTCATGCGCTGTAGTATACCGCGCTGGGGCGGCCACAGAGGGCCGCCCCTACATTTTCTTTTGCGGCTTGTCCTCGGCCCCGTCACTTCTCATCAAGCTTTCGTCCCGCGTTCAGGTTGTCGAAGTTCAAAATAGCATTGAACACGAGAAAGTAGCTCCCCTGGGTCTCGCCTCGCCAGATCGGATTGTTTGAGAACACTACGACGTGGCCGTTACCCAATGGAATATCGATTACCGCGGCGTGTTGAGCGATCTCGCCGCCGCCGTCCAATAGCCCCGACACCAGCAAGTCTTTTGCGTCGCCGTATCGAAGCACGACCCGCGGCCGCAACTGAGGTGGTATCACTCCGATTCCGTTGCGGCGCTGTTCGTCGGACACTGGGAAGGCTTGCCAGGTTTCAGCGTGAAGCTCCTCGGGCGCTTCGACGGGTGTTCTGCCCTGAGGCGTATCGGGATCGTCGGCCGTTCCTCGCCCAGTCGGCCGGTCACGATCTTCACCCGAGCGCCGCCGTCCGCGCCCTCCGCCGAAGACATTACTGACGTTGAAGATTGGTCCATCGTACGTGTACACCGAAAGCCCTTCGCCGTAGCCGTACGCGATGGGGCTCGTCGAATCAACAAACTTCGAGCGCAGGATGCTGCCGGTCACTTTCAATCGCTGGGCCGGTTGAATCGAAACACCCGGCGCGAATCCAAGGGCAACCGCGAAGTTCGCGGTGTCGGCCACGCCAATCAGCAAACCGCCGCCCTTGACGAAGTTCTGCAGATTGGCGACGCCGCTCCATCCAAGTCCCGGCCGCATATCATCGGTCTGGTCGGTCTTGCCGAGGTTAGGAGTCTGAGGCGTGACCTTCCAGGGCAACGGATTACCCCACATCGGCATGCCCTCGACTATCCGCATTGGATTGCCGCCGCCCACGGGCGCGAATAGGATCACGTCGTACCTGGCTCTGAGGTTTGCGTCCTTCGCGACGTCCTGTGTGCTGACGTAGTCGAAGGGTATCTTTACGCTATCGAGCGCAATTCGCCACCAACCTTCGTCCTGGGTTCCGAGCCACGTGTGCATCATCGCAACGCGAGCCGCTTTGATCGCATGTGTCTTCACAGAGGGCGCCGCGCTCACGGCGACAACCTGCAAGCCAAGCTCTGACGCTGCGCGCTCGAGATCCGTGGTTTTCACATTGTGAACGATGAACGAGCCGCGATTGAACTTCTGTCCTCCCGTCTCGAAAGGCTCCTCGGCGACATTCATCGTCGCGTCCTTGAGCCGATATCGAAGAGTCATCAACGCGGTGTCCGTATTGTGATTGATGACGAAGGTCGAGCCGGCGCCCTTAATCGCTCCGGCGGCGCGAACCTCTCCCCTTACCGGTTCCATCGACGCATCGAGGACTTTGATATCTGTAACGCGGACCACCTGAACGTTACCGAGTTCGCCGAACGTCCAGGCGGTGTCGTCGTAGACTTGCTTCTGCGGATCGTTCGGGCTCCAGTATTGATAGTCCAGCAGCATATCGGCGATTCGGCTGTATGGCTGGTCCATTCTCACAATGTAACTGCCGGCGGAAAACTGGCGAGTCTCGGTCTCGGGTTTTTTCTGATCCGCGGCAGGCTTCTGCTCTTCTTTCTGGTCGGAAGCACCGGGCTTCTTGTCGGCTTGTGGCGGAGTTTTCTTTTTCTTGACGGTAACTGAAAACGGCGCGGTTGCGCGAGATATCTCACAGCCCTGGAGCTGCAGAGTGCGAAGCAACTCCGCCTGCCCGCCGAGTCGTGGATCGTCGGCTGGAAACACATAAGCGGCCGGGCCCGAGGTCTTTGGCTTTTCAATCGACCGCTTGCTCTTCAAGTAGAAGTTATGAAGGAAGAGCTTGCTGTTGGCGTTGAAATATGACAGCGCGGTCAACAAACCCGTCTCCTCGTAGTTGTTGTTGTTACGCTGAGACCACTTCACCTTTGGCAGCGGCGGGTTTTGTTTGTACCAGGTGCGCGAGTATTCCCGCGGCGAAAGCGTGCGCTCGACGGTATCGGCGCCGCCGTTTCCGAAGGTCTCATACAGGCGGCTGATGCCGTTGTGAGTCGCGCCTATGAACATCAGGTATCCGGGAGACCACGTATCGAAGTCGCCGTGCGTGAACACCCCGGGCATGCCGAACTTTGTCATCTCCGAAACGTTGTTCCAGCCCATCAACTGCCATTCGTCGGTCAGAATCGGATCTAGCCACGCATTGTAAGGACCATCACCTACGGTATTGTCGTAAAGGTAGGGCACCGATTCGTGCAAGTCGTGAAGCACCTGGGCCTTCCAATCCATGAAGGTCCTGGCGACGTTCTGGGTAAGCTTCAACGTCATGCCCATCGCATCCCGATTGTTGTCGTGAGCTACGTAGTGCCCCCAGTAAACCAGCGGCGGCCAGGTCTGATTCGGATGAGCGAGGTGCCAGTTGTAGATGTCAACCTGGCGGTCGCGGCCGTCGACTTCGACTATCGGTGTGATCAACGTGATCACGCCGTCGCGAATCGCTTTGATGTACGGGCTCTCATCGACTGCGAGCCGATAGGCAAGCTCCATCAGCGCTGTTGGCGCGCCCGTCTCAGGAGAGTGAATCGTTCCGGTGATGTAGTAGATTGGAGTCGAGGCAGCGACCAGCTTGTCGGCTTCAGCATCGTTCATGTTGATCGTGCGAGGATCAGCGAGCTTTGCGAGGCGCGCGCGATTCTCTTCGAGCCTGGCTAGGTTTGCTTCAGAGGAGACCGCCACCGCGATCATCTCGCGGCCTTCTTCGGTCGTGCCGATGGAGAAGACCTTAACGCGCGGGCTCGCCTTCTCGACCAGCCGCATGTACTTGTACACCTCGTGCGAGTAAGGCAGCTTGCCCGGTGCGCCGGCGACGTCGCCCAACACTACTTTTGGAGTCGGCACAGTGGCGGAAGCGGGGAGGTAATTGACCAGAGGCGAGGTAAAGAACGGCTCGGTTGTGTATTCGCGAATCTTCCTGGTGTACTCCTCATCGATTGGTTGATTCGGGTCGCGTTCGGGTTTGATGGTCGCGACCGCGGCTGCCGGGTTCTGACGCCCGTTTACGATGATGGTCGAAACTGAGAAAACCGCGATCAATAATACAAATATGGTTGAATAACGCCTGATCATTTTGCCTCCTGCCGCTTATGATTCAGCCCGCATCCATCTTTGATGGAGTCGCCTCGTGACGAAGCATGAATCGGTTGATGTTGGTCTGTGGATCGCCTCCACTGCCGGGCGCTCATCGTAGCAAAGGCTGAGCGTGAACGGCAAGTTGCAGGTATGGCGAGGGCGCGCGTCTTGTGTGATCAAAGTGTAGCCTTCAACTTGCGAGGTCGCAGAGGCGCGGCAGTATGATTTCTGCCAAGCAAGGCAACGCAGGATAACCGCGTAGCGGTGTCCTCTCGATAGCTCGCGGAAGTGCGACGTCCCAGGGCCGCGTAGCGGCTACCTTGTGCGTGTTGGATCAGAAGGACAATAGGTAACCGCTACGCGGCCCAGGTTATCCCGCACCCGCTAACTATCGAGAGGACACCGCTACGCGGCGACAACCACCAACCATCGGCGTCAGTCAAGCGATGGATCCTCCAGCGTTAAACGTACTGCCTGCCGTCTAAACTTATGCAACCGTCGTAGAACAAGGGCGTTGTGGTCTGGAGCCACGGCTGGAAACACATTTGGAAAGTAACCGGTTGCAAGCCGTTCAATCGCCAAAGCGTGATCGCAATCTCCAGTGTCGAACGCTCCAGGCCACAACCTGCACAAACGTGATTGACACGATAGCGAGTCTGCTATAAAAGAAGCCTTAGCTTAGGGCGTCTATTACGAGTGATTCTCCCCAGGAGATGAAGTGATTCCCACAAACCGCGTTTTGCGGATCCTGATCGCAACGATCGCACCGCTGGGGTTGTTCCTGAACAGTCCTGCTCAACAAGGAACCGGGGCGTCTAAGCCGGCGCTTGCGACCGAGGGACGTGGCGTCACCGTGCGTCAGGTTTCAAGCGGGCTCGCTCCCGACGGAAAGGGTCAACTCTGGGCGGTTGTAGTCGGGATATCCAGCTACAAGAACGTGCCTCCTGAGGGCCAGCTTCGTTTCGCGCATCGGGATGCGGAGGACTTCTCGACTTTCCTAAGAAGTCCGGGAGGAGGAGGCTTCCCTTCAAATCACATCAAGCTGCTCTTGAATCAGGATGCGACCGTCTCGGCGATACGAACCGCGATCGGAACCTGGCTCGTTCGAAGCGCTGAGCCCGACGATGTTGTCTATATATTCTTCGCCGGCCACGGAGTCGTTGAAGGCGACACCGACGGCTATCTTCTGGCTCATGATTCGGACCCGCAGAATCTTTACGCTACCGCGTTGCAAGTTTCGGAGCTCGATCGAATCATCACTCAACGTCTGCATGCACGAGTAGTTGTTTTGATGGCTGATGCGTGTCACGCCGGACAGATCGGCTGGACCTCGCGAGGGTCAACCGAGCGCGCACTTGTGACAAAGTATTTGGACGAGGTCGGAAAGAGCGGTTCAGGCGTTGTGCGCCTCCTTGCTTCACGCGCGAACGAGCGCAGCTTTGAAGACAATCGATGGGGCGGCGGTCACGGCGCGTTTACACATTTCCTGCTCGAGGGCTTGAAGGGCAACGCCGACCGCGACAGGGACGGATTCGTTCGCGTAGGTGAGTTGCTGGATTATCTCTCGCAGATCGTCCCGGATGAAACGCGCGCCCTTCAGCATCCTCGAATGGCAGGCAGCATTGACCCGCGTTTGCCGTTGTCTTCGTTGGGACCGGAAAAGCGCAGAGACGGGTCCGCCGAGTCGCTACCTGCAAAGTGCGTTTTGGAACTGCACGGAGTCGCCGGGAGCGAAGTCTATGTTGACAATGCTTATCGCGGCAGAATCAGACCCAACGGGTTGCTCGTGATTGAAGATCTGGGCCCCGCTCGCCACGAAATATCTGTCGATCCGCCTAGCGCCGAGTCTTTCTCGCAAGCCGTCTCGCTGACCGTGGCGAGAACCGTGCTCGAGCTAAAACGGCCGGCGCGTCAACAGCCCACGACCGCTTCTTCTGTGCCTGGCGGGACCGGCAAGCTCAAACCCGCGCCGTCCGAACCGGCAGTGCCCACGAGTTCTCCGTTAGTCGCTCAGATCAAAAAAGCGGCGGCACAAAAACAGGTTCTCGAGCCGGGCGGCGCGTGGCCGTTGTACAAACAGCTTATTGCAGAGAGCCCCGCCGAGCCGCAACGCGCCAGTATCGAGATCGGCCTGACGAGTCAGCTTGAAGAAATTGGGCAGCAGGCAATCAATGCCTATGTTCAGTCGTCAGTGCTTCAGCTCAAGGCTTCTGATTTTCGCCGAGGCGCCGAGGCCTTCAAATGTCTGCTGAAGTTGAGTCCGGGCGACGCAAGCCTGGAAGCAAAGCAACTTTTCTGTCAGGCGCGCGTCGCCATCGACGAAGGAAAGAGCCAGGAAGCGGTTGCCGCTCTGAACAAAGCAATTTTGCTCGACCCGCGGGCCGGCCATTTGTACAACGCATTGGGCGTCGCATATGAAAAGTCCAATGACAAAGACAAAGCGGTTGATTCATTTCAGCGCGCGGCGCAGCTTGCACCTCAATGGGCATTCCCGCGGCTTCACCTCGGGATTCAATACTACAATCGCCAAAAGTTCGAGCAGGCCGAGAGCGAATTTCAAGCGGCCATTCGTCTGGACCCTCGTGATCCGATTGATCGCTGGTGGCTCGTTCGCATTTATAGGGAACGTAGCCGGTATTCCGAAGCAGAGAAGACTGCGCTCGAGTTGATTCGGCTCGCGCCCGACTTTGCATCGGTGCATGTCGAACTGGGTTTCACCTATCAGGGAAATCACGAGTATTCGAAGGCAGCCGATGAATTGGAAACTTACCTTCGGCTCGCGCCCAAATCACGCGACGCGGCAGTAATACAATACGATCGCGATCGAATTCGCGAGTCTGCGGATAAGAACCGCCGGCTTTCTCAAAACAAGCAGCCGAGTCTCAAGCGACCGTAGTCGCTTGTGACGCTTTGGGTGGTGATGCAATCTTGAGTTGCTGAAGAAATGCCACTAAGACACGAAGGCACCAAGGGTCACTAAGGACGTTTCTTCGTGGAACTTTGTGTCTTCGTGCCTTTGTGGCAAGACTGCTTGAGTCCCGAGCAACATACAATTGCATGACTACTACGCTTTGCGCCTTTGCGCGAAGCAGATGTCGTACTTGGAGTGATTCGTTTCGCGCAAGCCGCACGCGGAAACCAACCCACGGAAAGATCTCAACTTAATGGCAGACGCCTCCGAGAGAGTAACCGAGCGCGCGTCTCTGTTTGCCTGGTCCGGTGAAGTCACCCGCTACCAGTGGCTTGTGCTGCTGGTCGCGTGGCTCGGATGGGTATTCGACAGCATGGACGGGACTCTGTTCTCTCTCGTTCAGAAGCCGTCGATGACCGAGCTAATGGGACGCGGCGCCACGGACGCGGCGATCGGATTTTACAGCAGTGTCGTCTTCTCAGTGATGCTTCTCGGATGGGCAGCCGGAGGAATCTGCTTCGGAATCATCGCCGACTACATCGGGCGAACAAAAGCGCTGGTGGCGACGATCTTGATTTATTCGCTGTTCACGGGCTTGTCGGCTGTCGCGCAGAGCTGGTGGCAACTGGCTGGGTTTCGCTTCATCACGGGATTGGGACTTGGCGGGGAATGGGCTGCGGGAGCCGCTTTGGTGGCGGAGGTGTGGCCGGATAGGCTTCGCGCAAAGGCCGGCGCGATGCTTCAATCCGCGGCGGCGTTCGGTTACTTCTTTGCAGCATTGATCACTCGCGCTGTCGACGTCGCGTCGTGGCGTTACGTGTATTTGGTTGGCGCGGCGCCCGCGATCTTTGTGTTGTTCATTCGACTGATGGTCAAAGAACCCGAGCGCTGGATCGAGGTGCGCAATAAACGAAGGCTTGCGAAAGCCGATTCAACGCACAAGCCCACAGAGCTCGACGCGTTCACATTGAAACAACTCTTCGGCCCAAAGCTTCGCCGCGACACGATTGTGGCTTCAGCGCTGGCGTTTACTGTTTTGCTGGCGCTTTGGGGAGCGACGATGTGGATTCCGTCGGTGGTTCGCGAGGTCGGTGCGCGCGAGGGTCTTGGAATCCCGGACCAAAACAGGTACGCGACCTACGCGGTGATGTTGCTCAACGGCGGCTCACTGTTTGGCTATCTCGGATTCGGCCCGCTGGCGGATCGCTTTGGCAGGCGCACGGCGTTCTTGTGCTTCTTCATTGGCGGAGTGATTCTGTTTCCGGCCACGTTTCTGATGACCAGCGGAATCACTCAGATGTTCATCCTTCTTCCGTTGGTAGGCGTGTTCACATTGGGCATCACAAGCGGCTTTCCAATCTACCTGCCTGAGTTGTTTCCTACTCGCGTGCGAACAACGGGCGTGGGGCTTTGCTACAACCTGGGCCGAATAGTGACGGCTGGCGGAGTGCTGATAACCGGCGCGCTGGTCGGATTCTTCGGATCGTACGCCAAGGCGGCGAGCTCGGTTAGTCTGATTTACTTGCTTGGCATAGTCCTTCTGGCTTTCGCTCGCGAGACGCGGGGCCAGCGGCTGAGTTGAGATGAGACGCACAGACATAGCAGCTGAATTCAAGTAATCTTAGTAGTGTCCAGACACAAGAGTGATGTATTTTTTTGACGACGGTCAATTTGGGAGGAGTTTCACGGGGGATATCAATGAGAGCGACAATAGACAACGCACCTGCCGAACCTTCGGCTAAAGAAAAGACAGACTCGATCGAACTGGCTTTCAGGGTATATGACTGCCTAACCGAAGATGAGATTGATAATATCGAGCGCATAGCCCTCGATGGAAACCATTCATGGAATTGACATCGTCCTTGGAGAAAAGAACACATGCGACACAGAATTATTGCAACGTTGATCGTGATTCTCTTAGCGGGTCAATCGCCGCTCGTTGCTCGAGCGCAAAGCGATAAGAAAAAAGCGGCAGCCGACCTCGTCAACACTCTGAAATCGGCGCGCGTTATCGAACTCAACTTCATCTGGGACAGCAAGTCTCCGATTCTGAGTCTCAATCCACCGTTTGCAATCGGCTTGCACTCGAGCCACAAAGAAACCGCGGGCATGATCCCCGGTGGCATTGCTTACGCTGAAGACATGATGTTCTTCAGCGGACAACACGGCGCTCCAACCATCGACGCCCTTGGGCACATTTCAGATAACGGAAAGCTGTTTGGAGGTCTGGATGCCGTCGCAAGCGAAAGTTCGTCCGGGTTGCTCAAGCTTGGAATCGAGGTTTATCCAAAAGAGAAGTTAATCAATCGAGCGGTGCTTTTGGACGTAGCTCGCTTCAAGAACGTCGATGCGCTGGATGCCGGCCAGGAAATAACAGCCGAGGATCTTCAGGCGACCGCCAAAGCCGAGGGCGTCGAGATTCAGCCTGGGGACTCGGTGTTGATCCGGACCGGTTTCGGCAAGTACTTCGAGGCGGACCGCGCGAAATACTCGGGATTCCGGCCGGGACCTGGTGAAAACGCCGCGCGATGGCTCGCGACCAAGAGCATTTTTCTTACCGGCGACGATCAGATGAGCTACGAAGTGGTTCCTCAAAAGGGCACCGTTTTTCCCTGCCATCGCATATTAATTGCCGACAGCGGAATCTATCTCGTAGAGAATCTGAACCTTGAAGAGCTGTCAAAAGCTCTGGCCGAGCAAAAATCGTACGAATTTATTCTGGTGCTAAATCCGCCGAGATTGAGAGGAGCGACAGGCGCGCCGGTGAATGCGTTTGCTATAATACCCCGGTGAAAATCAATATCGTTGGCGGCGGACCATCGGGACTCTATTTCGCGATCCTGATGAAGAAGCTCGATCGGACGCACGAAATAACCCTGCTGGAACGCGACGCTCCGAATGATACCTTCGGGTGGGGCATCGTTTTTTCAGATCAAACTTTCGACTACCTCAAAGAAAACGACGTCAAGTCATTCAACGCCATCAATCGCGCGTGTCAGCGCTGGGACAACGTCGATGTTGTTCACCGAGATGAAAAGGTCACCGTTCACGGGAACAACTTTTCCGGCATCTCCCGGCTCGCCTTTTTGAACATTCTGCACAAACGATGCCAGGAGCTCGGCGTCGATTTGCGCTTCAACTCAAACCTGTCGGATTTGAGCGAGCTTCCGCCTTCCGATTTGCTGGTGGGCGCGGATGGCGCCAACAGCACGGTGAGGCGGGCATACAGTAAATCCTTCGACCCGACCGTCGATTTGCGTAAGAACCGTTACATCTGGCTCGGCACTCATCAGTTGTTCCACGGCTTGACCCTGATCTTTCGCGAGCACGAGGCCGGCTTGTTCATAGCGCACGCATACAAGTTCGACGACTCAACCAGCACGTTCATCGTCGAGTGCAGCGAAGCCACATGGCGAAGCGCCCGCTTTGACTGGAAATCCGACCCCGAAACATGTGAATACCTGGCGGACGTTTTCAAAGCCGATCTGGGCGGCCATGCGTTGCTTTCGAACAACTTTGTTCGGTGGCTCAATTTTCCGCTGGTGAAGAACAAGCACTGGCATCATGAGAATGTCGTGCTGCTTGGCGATGCGTTGCATACGGCGCATTTTTCGATCGGCTCGGGGACAAAGCTCGCGATTGAAGACGCGATCGCGCTGGCGAAATGTTTCAAAGCGAAACTCGACGTTACGCACGCGCTTGCGGAGTTTGAAAGGGTCAGGAAGCCTGTCGTCGATGAGTATCAGGCCGCAGCGAACGCGAGCTTGCTGATGTTTGAGAACGCCGAGGAGCAGATGCGTCTCGCGCCAATCGATCTTGCCTATAAGTTGATGACTCGAAGCAAAAAAATTGACTATGAGAAGTTGAAGAAGCGTGATCCCGAGTTCATCGCAGCTTACGACCAATGGGTCAAGAGTCAGAAGTCGGGTGGCAGAGGACAGAAAGCAGAAGGCGTAAGGCAGAAGGCAGAGAGCACAAGACAGAAGGCGGAAGGTAGAAAGTAGAAGGCAGAAGGCGGAAGGCAGAGAGCACAAGGCAGAAGGCACAAGGCGGAAGGCAGAAGGCGGAAGGCAGAAGGCACAAGGCGGAGGTCGAAAATAGTAGTCTGCGCTCTCGATGATTTGCCAAGCCGAATCCATGTTCCATTACACTTAACTACTGCCTACTGCCTACTGCCTACTGCCTTCCCTTTTCTTATGTGGCATCCAGAGCATCCAGTCCGGCATTCTATTCTTCCAGCAGTCTGGCCGGCTGAAGACGAAGCCGCGAGATCGTTGTTGTTCAGCCCGATTGCCGTAGGTTCGACTACACTGGAGAGTCGCACGTGGGTTCCAGCAATGGTTCCCTGGCGCGCCACCGACGACGGCTTCGTAACCCCAAACATCATCGAGTGGTACGGGCGTTTTGCGGCAGGCCGTCCGGGTGCGATGGTCGTTGAAGCGACCGGTGTGCGCGACATTGCAAGCGGGCCGCTGCTTCGAATCGGACACGACCGGTTCATCCCCGGTCTGCGGAATCTGGTTGAAACCGTCAAACGCGAAAGCGACGGGCACACTCGGTTGTTTATTCAGATCATCGACTTTCTTTCGGTCAAGCGCCGCCCGACTAAAGAAAAATACTTCATGCGCTTCTTTGAAGTCGGCGAACGTCATCGGGAAGCGCTCGCCAAAGCTACCGACAACGACAGATGGCTTGACGAGAACGAAGCCGGCATCCGGGCCTGTCTGACCGAAGCTCCGGATGAGTTGTTGGATCGCGTGCTTGACGAACGCGAACTCGAATCGCTGCGCTATGGGTATCGCGAGCGGGTCACCGACATTGACTTGCAGCATATTCGCGAACTCCCGCGGATGCTGCCCGGGTTTTTCGCCGATGCTGCCGGGCGCGCACGTGAAGCCGGCTTCGACGGAGTGGAGCTTCACTACGCGCATGCTTACACGATGGCCTCTTTCTTGAGCGCCAGGAACAATCGCCATGATATGTACGGCGGGTCGCGCGAGAATCGCGCCCGGTTGCCTCTTGAAGTCTACAGCGCGGTGCGCGCCCGGGTGGGGCCTGACTACACGGTCGGTGTCCGGTTCCTTGGGGACGAAGTGATCGAGCGCGGCAGTCATCTCGAAGATGCCGTCTACTTCGGCGTCGAATTCGCGCGCGCGGGCTTCGATTACCTGTCAATCTCGAAAGGCGGAAAGTTTGACGACGCGAAACAGCCAAAAGTCGGTCACGCGGTTTATCCTTACACCGGGCGCAGCGGGTACGAATGCATGCCGACGGTAGTGTCTGATGAACGCGGACCCTTTGGCAGGAACGTTCCGCTCGCGGCTACGATCAAGCGCGCAGTAAATGAAATGGGTTTTGCGATACCCGTGATCACATCCGGTGGAATCGCCACGTTCGAGCAAGCCGAGGCTATTCTCGAACGAGGTGAAGCTGATATCATAGCCGCCGCTCGGCAGTCGCTTGCGGACCCGGATTGGTTTCTGAAGAGCCGGCTCGGACGGGGAGACGAGATTCGCCGCTGCGTGTTCACGAATTATTGTGAAGGTCTCGATCAAATGCATAAGCAGGTGACGTGCAAGCTCTGGGATCGGGTAAGTCTCGATGAATCGGGAATCACGATGAGCGACGATGGGCGTCGGCGGCTTGTTCCACCGCGATGGAATGGTTTGTCAAAACCTGACTGAGGAACTATTCATATGATGTACTGGCGCGAAATAACGGTTAATTGGGGAGAGTCGGATCCGTTCGGTCTTGTCTACTATCCTCGGATGCTTGCCTGGTTCAATGACACCGAACATGAGCTGTTTCGCACGCTCGGATATCCAATCGACAAGATGATTCAGAATGATCGCACGACCTTCGTGATGGGCGAGATTCAATTTCGATTCATCGGGCCGGCGGCTTACGGTGACCGAGTCACCCTTAAACTCGAGCTGACGGAAATCAGAGAGCGCACCCTCCGGTGGCATTGCACCGCGAAACGCACGCTGACCGGCGAGCCCGTCACCGAAGGCACTGCTACTCGAGTCTACGCTCGCATCAACGAAGACGGGACGCTCAAATCGGCGAGTATCCCGGATGACATGCGCCGGGCGTTGACCTCGGCTGGCGTGGTGACGTCGTTCGCGCCAAAGGGCGCGAGCAAGTAAGAAAGTGAATGTCCGACAAACTTCAGTCTGTCGATATAGGCAGGCAAGGTCGGACGACAAACTGAAGTTTGTCGGACACCTGACGCTCCCGGTGAATTGAAATGGCAGAGTGGGACAAAGAAGAACTCGAACTCAAGAGCGGTCACGGCTGGAAATCAAAGCCGGGGAAAAAGATTTTTGTTGCCGATCGCGGCGCCGTGCGCATCGAGTTTCCAGAAGACTGGGTCGTGATTCCTGACGAGGATTCGATCAAGTTCTACAACAAGCAGCCTCCCGATGATGATACCTGCCTTGCGCTTTCCTATATGCGATTGCCGCCTGTCGACCTCAGCGGATTACCGCTAACGGAAATGCTCAAAGTCGCGCTGGACGGTGACACGCGGCCGGTGTACGCGAGAAGCGAGGACCACATCATCAAGCGCGATGACCTCGAGCTTGCCTGGTTTGAGATTTCCTTCATCGATCCGGCGCAGCAGCGAGATTGCAGATCACGATTATGCATTGGCCGCGGCTCGTATATTCAGCCCCTTCTTACGATGGAAATCTGGACTGATGAATTGGATTTGTACGGGCCGGTGTGGGATGACGTGCTTGCGTCGTTACAGCTCGGAGTCTACATCGATGATCCGACGCGCGGGCCTTTGATTAATTGACGAGATGAACCTGTACGGGCGTCCCTCCGTGGGCGCCCCTCCTTGCAGCACGGGATATCCGTTGGAGAGGGGCGCCCACTTAGGGACGCCCGTACAGTTTTTCTTCGGGAAATATATGGCGCAGATATCTCCACAGATTGCCTTGCCTGACTACCCCTCCGAGATTCAAATCGATCGCCGCGACGTTCCCTTCAAGGACGAAGAGCTGCTGCGCCTCTATTCAATGATGAAACTCGCGCGAACGTTTGAAGAGAAGCTCGCTTCTTTGTACAGGCAAGGCAAGATCTTCGGCGCGGTTTATGTCGGCATCGGGCAGGAAGCGACTTCGGCCGGTTGCGCGAGCCAGCTCGAATCCGGTGATTATCTCTCAATGGTCGCGCGCAATCTCGCGGCGTATTTCTATCGCGGAGTCGAACCGAGGCACGTGATGGCGCGCTGGTTCGGCAAGGATCAGACGCCCTCGCACGGCCGTGAGTTGGGCTTGTTCCTTGCCGACATCGACAAGCACGGAATCATTCCGTATCACAACGGATCGATGGCGTCGTGGATTCCTGCCGGCGCGGGTTACGCGCTGGCGTTCAAGCTGAGAAGACTACCAAACGTGATGCTTTGCTTCACCGGCGATGGAGCTACAAGCCCCGGTGATTTTTATGAAGGGCTGAACTTTGCTTCGATACATAAGCTGCCGCTGGTGATCATCTGTGAAGTGAATCAATTCGCTTACTCGACGCCGCCGCACTTGCAGATGCCGGTGAAGGACGTCGCCGATCGAGCGCCCGCGTTCGATATTTATGCCGAGACTGCTTTTGGCAACGACCTGTTTACGGTAATCGCCGCCGCGCGCCGGGGCATCGAGCACGCGAGATCGGGGAAGGGCCCGGCGCTCATCGAATTCAAGACGTTTCGCCAACGCGGCCACGGCGAGCACGATGATATGGCTTATGTGTCCAAAGAGCTCCGCGAGTACTGGGAAGAGCGCGACCCAATAGCTATGTATCGCCGCTGGATGATCGAGCGTGCGAAGATTGCTGTTGGAATGCTGACTCGCATAGATGAGGTCGCGGCTCGCCAGATTGAAGAAGCTATCGAGTACGCGGAGTCACTACCGTTCCCGAAGGCAGAGACCGTGACGGATCGCTTGTTCGCGCCTTCGCCTCACGATCCGACGCCGGAAGATCGAAAGAACAACTTCGAGCCGATCGAGACTCCCGCGATTCCGGCTCTGACGGCTTCGAATGAACGGAAGACCGGTGAACATTTTTAGAGGCCAGATGAAAACAGCGGCAGTCCTGGCGTTTGCGTTGATGATGCCGATCACCAGTGCGTGCTCGAGGCAGGCTCGTCCGAAGTCTCAAACGTCCAACCAAGCGGCGGGCCCTTCCGATCCAACGATTGAAGTTTCATCGGCAGACAACGATTCGTCTTCCGATGACCCATGCTCACAGATGTTCTCGAACTTCTACGTCGAGGCTGACTCGCTCGCGTACAACGACTACGAAGTGGCACGCCTTCACAAAGTCGTTCACGATAAAGAGAGCGGGTTCGACATGCCGGACACCTATGCGGTGCTTAGGTCAAGAGGAAAGGTCATCGCGACATTCGACGGTATTTACCACCCAGCCGGCAACTTCACTGACTTTGGCTTCGCATCGCTTCTTGGCGGCGAAACAAAACAACTCGTCGTCTCCCAGGTCATCCCACGCAACGGACGACATTGGGTCGTAGACGTGTCGTCCGACGGCGCCACGCTCTTCGACAGCTCCGATTGGGACACAGGCGGCGAGGATGTTTGTGTTCACGACGTCGATGGCGACGGCATCGCCGAAATTTCAATGCCGATCCAGGCATTCTGGGGGTTTGAGACGATGTCGATGGCCGACAGCCCGATGCCAGGCGTAGTCTTCAAATATGATTCGAAGTCGCGGAAGTTCCTTCCGGATAAGAGTTCATTCGCTCGCGGACTTACTGACATCGACGAAGATGTTAAGGCCATCGATCAAAACGAGAAGCCGCAGGGAGGTTTTGCAGGCCGGTTTCTAGCGGTGCGTCTCGATATCTTCCTTCATTACGTCTACGCAGGACGTGAGAAGGACGCGTGGTCGTTCTTCGAGAAGACTTACAACCTCGACGACAAAAAGGAAATTGGGAAAAAAATACGAGCCAGGCTCGACCGGGAGCCCGTCTACCGGTTCGTCTACGGAAAGAGCCGCGGGCGCAGCTAAGAGTATCCCGGATGGCAACGCTCACTTACCTCCAGGCTATCAGCAGCGCGCTTCGCGACGAGATGCGGCGCGATCCGAATGTCTTCATCCTTGGCGAAGACATCGGCGCGTTTGGCGGAGCCTTTAAGATCACCCAGGGGTTTCTCGATGAGTTCGGTCCCGAGCGTGTAATCGATACTCCAATCTCCGAATCAGGATTCGTCGGAGCGGCGTGTGCGGCCGCGACAGTCGGCTTTCGTCCTGTTGTCGAATTTCAATTCATCGATTTCATCGCGTGCGCCTTCGATCAAATAGTCAACTACGCGGCGAAGTGCTATTACCGCTGGGGGATTCAGATGCCGATAGTCTTGCGCGGGCCGACGGGCGGCGGCATTCACGCGGGTCCTTATCATTCGCAGAATCCTGAAGCCTGGTTCGCTCACACGCCTGGACTCAAAGTCGTATTACCTTCGACGGCAAAGGATTCAAAAGGCTTGCTCGTCGCGGCGATTCGAGACAACAACCCGGTCATCTATCTCGAAAATAAGTTTCTGTATCGGCATCACAAAGAAGACGTGCCCGAAGGCGACTATGTTGTGCCGATCGGTGTGGCTGCCTTGCGAACACGCGGCAGTGACTTATCGATCATCAGCTATGGAGCCGCGGTGCACTTATGTGTTGAAGGTGCGAGAACGCTGGAACGCGAAGGCGCATCGATCGAAGTAGTTGATTTGCGGTCGCTTGTTCCGTTGGATCGCCAGACCGTTCTTGAGAGCGTGAAGAAGACAAACAGAGCGCTGATAGTTCACGAGGCGAATATCACGGCGGGCTTTGGAGCAGAGATTGCGGCTTTGATCGCTCAGGAAGCTTTCGAGTTTCTGGACGCGCCCGTAATGCGAATTGCTTCGCTGGACGTGCCGGTCCCTTTTAGTCCGCCGTTAGAGATGGCGATGCTTCCGTCGGTCGACAAGATCGCGGCGGCAGCGCGCCGGTTGCTGGCGTATTAGCAGGTGTAACACTCGATCAATCATGTAGGGGCGGCCCTCCGTGGCCGCCCCCTTTTTGTAAGCGAGGATGTTTCAGGTTGCAAAGAGGGGCGGCCACGGAGGGCCGCCCCTACATGTCCGGGTGACGCGCACATGTAAGATCGGCCCGGTAATCACGCCACAATGCTCTTCGCAGGTTAGCCGCGGCTTGCAAGCCACCGCGTGAAGCGAAAGGTGGGATAACTCGCTGCAAGGAGTACCAGAGCGTATAGGCTGTTGCGCGTGTCGCTTTTTACCGCTCCCGCAAGGAAGGCCAACGAAGCTAACAGGGAGAACCCGGTAGTCCACGGATAGCCCCACGCTCGATAGGGGCGCGGGCGGCCGGGCGCACGCTTGCGGAGAATGAAGACCACCGAAAAAGAAACGGTGTAATTGACCACGAAGAAAAATGCTACAACCGCAAGCACCTGATCGACTGTTCCGGTAAGAATGAACAAAGCGGCGACAATCGTTGAGAATAACAAGGCGACGGTCGGCGTGCCCCCGGTGTTTGCGCGCGCGCCTTTTGTAGAGAACAATCCGTCGCGGCTCATAGCAAACAACACGCGGGTGGCCATCAACTGGCACGCATTCACCGCACTCAGCATTGACAGAATCATCAGCGTCCTGAAGATTCGATCTCCATTGTGGCCAAAGATGGCCTGCGCCGCCTTACCGAGAGCGAGATCGCTGCCGGCGATTTCAGACATGGGAAGAACATACAGAATTGCCAGGTTCACAAGCAGGTAGATCGCGATGACTGAAAGCACTCCTCCAAGCATCGACCGGGGAATATCGCGGCTGGGGTTTCGGACTTCTTCAGAGAAATAGATTACACCAGTCCATCCGTCGTATGTGTAGATCACGCCCTGGAGCGCGAGGATCATCGCGACAAATAGCTTCAAGCCGTGAGGTACCTGAGCAGGCTCACCGCCTGTCGCCGGAGCCGAACCTCCCAGGGCGAAACAAGCAATCACCAGCGCTACGAACGCCACCGCTTTGAGAAGGCTGGTGACGTTTTGAACGCCGCTGCCCCAACGGATTCCACGCCACTGGATCAACCCGAACAGCAAGACTATTGTGAGAGCGGTTGCGGTCGAGCGTCCGGCAAGGCTGGGGACCAGGACGCCGGAGTACTGTGCAATGACAAGCGAAATGAACGCCGTCGATCCGCAAGTCGAGATCCAATCGCTCCATCCAACAATGAAGCCCGCGTAGTCGCCGAGCGCATCATGAGCGAAGACGTATTGCCCACCCGATCGCGGCATCATCGTGCCAAGCTCAGCGATCGAGATAGCGCCGAGCAACGCATATAGTCCGCCTACCAGCCACACTCCGATGAATAACCACGCATTAGGCAACTGCTGGGCGATCATGCCCGGCGTGCTGACTATGCCTCCGCCGATGGTGTTCCCGATTATGACGGCGAGCCCGAATCCAACGCCCAGGATTCGAAGCAATCGCCCGCGGGTCATTGGGATCTGCGGAATTGCATTTGCGGCTGGCTGCAATCGATTCTCCTCTAAACGTAACCCGCGAAGACTAGTTGCTTGTAACAAAGGTTTCGATAGCGATTATGGGCACTCCTGTATGGGCGGTCCTCCGTGGCCGCCCCTCCTCCGATGAAGCGCTTCCTCATTAAGGGGCGGCGACGGAGGACCGCCCATACAGGACTACCGAAACCGGATCATACTACCGCATAACGATGATCGCGCATAGCAGAACTAAGGTTCTAAGAAGCGGAAATTAGAGGAGTAATCTTACGCACAAACTCGGCCATCCGATCGGCACAAAGCTCGGACCGCTTGCGCAGCTCCAATAACCCGGTGAGTGAACCCGGGTTGAGCAAGGCGGCTTTCATGACTTTGGTTGATTTGACTCGGCCGTTGTGGTCTCGACATAGATTGAAGTCGAGCGGCAGGTCCTCATCAAAAAGATCGGTGATTGAGCGCACAATCAGAAACGGCACGTGACGCCGCGCGCACACGTTGGCGATGGCCGTAGATTCCATATCAACAAAACCGATTTCGGCCGCGCCGAGTGATCTTGCCAGAGTGTGCTTTTCTGTCGCACGCCACAGAATGGCATCTGAAGTCAGAGCCGTCCCGAGACGAACTGGAGTATTCAGCCGGATGTTGGAAGCCGCCTCGATCAGCTCGTGATCAGGTTCAGCGGCGGCGCCATGAACCGACTTCGCTAGGACGAGATCACCGACTTGAAGCTCAGAAGATAACGCGCCGGCGAAACCTATGCTCAATACTGCGTGCGCACTTCGCCGGCCGAGCCACGCCTCGAGTTGACGTTCAGCGTTTTCGACGCCTTCCCCGGTTTCAAGAAGAGCCAGCCCCGCGGAGTTATTTAGCTTCTTTAGTTCGTAGCTGAGCGCCGCGACCACCAGCATCGGCGCACGTTCGAGGCTAGACATAGCCATGTTCCCTGAACCAGATGACTGCGCGTTCGAGCGCCCGCTCGATCGGATTCTGCGGCAGGCCGAGCTCGCCAACAGCCTTCGATGCGTCGAACCACATCTTGTGCCGCGACATCTTCACGCTTTCGAGTGGGACGTCAGGTTCGCGGCGAGCGATGTCGATTGACCAGAAGTTTTCGAGCCGCGCATAGGTTTCGGCGACCCAGTGCGGGACTCTCATCTTTGGAGAAGCAACGTCGGTTACGTTTGCAAGCGAGTCGAACATTTCTTTGAGGGTTAAGTTACGACCACCAAGAATGTACTTCTCACCCATGCGGCCTTTCTCTGAAGCCAGCACGTGACCTTCCGCACAATCACGCACGTCGATCAGATTCATTCCGGTGTCGACGTACCCGAACATCTTGCCTCGAAGAAAATCGACGATGATCTTTCCGGTTGGGGTTGGCTTGATGTCCAGCTCGCCTACGGGAGTGCTGGGGTTGACGATGACAACGGGTAGCCCTCGCCGGGCCCAGTCGCGGACGATTTCCTCAGCGAGAAACTTACTGCGTTTGTAATGTCCGATCATGTCGTCTACGGCAACCGGAGTGTCTTCATTCGCGGGCGTGCCGTTGTGATTCAGTCCGAGGCAGCCGACGGTGCTTGTGTAGACGACTCGTTGGACGCCTTCATCGTAAGCGGCTTGCATGACGTTGTTCGAGCCTTTGACGTTGGCGGCATACATGTCTGCGGGATGTTTGACCCAGAGTCGATAGTCTGCCGCGCAGTGATAGACAACGCGGCAGCCCTTGGCAGCTTTTCTAAGCGAGTCGAGATCTCGGAGATCGCCTGTTACGACTTCGACCGGAAGCTCATTCAAGTTATCGAGCCGGCTTGCGCGACGAGTGAGACAGCGAACCTGCTCGCCGCGTTCGAGCAAAACTCGAACGAGATGCGATCCAAGGAACCCGGTTCCGCCGGTGACAAGAGTTTTCATCTAGGTATTGAGATGTGAGCGTGGGACGTCGCACGGATCAGACTAATTCGCAGTCCACTTGATAGCCCAAGTCTCGACCAAGCGTTCCACCTCCTGCTGTGTCTTTGTGCGACCTTCAGCGATGGCGGCCCTGCCTCCGCGGACTGCGGCCAATATGCGTAGCTCCTCGATGATGTCATCAAGCGAAACGCTCTCTGGCATGGTATCTAACGCTTCGATTACTTCTTGCTTGTCGGTCATCGGCAAAATGCTACCCACTCGCTCACGACAGGACAAGGATAAAGGGGCGCGTATCGCACTGAAAGTCCTTCTTTCAGGGAATGTATACTCGACCCGTTCCCAAATACTTTTCAATTTCCATGCAGATCTCAGCAAGTCTAGTTGCGCAACGGATGCGAAAGTCCGTCTCGACCATTCTATCCGGTTTTGCAATGGTCACGACTGGATATGACGTCGGTCCATTCTGGTCAAGAATAGCCTGCTGCAAGGAATCTTCGTCATCTTTGTTTCGATTAGCGGTAAGAAGAACCATGCGGTGCCGCTGAATGAATTCCCAGACTACTTGATCTGTTGTCTCAAAGGGAAGAGATACCTGGGTGAAAGTGACAATCCGCAGCACCGAGAGCCCAATCCAACCCTCAGACACAAGAGCACGCTCAAGTAAGTCGGCCTGACCCTCGATATTGTGATCAATGAGGACAGTGATCAAGACATGCCTAGTTCTGACTTCCGCTTATTCAGTTTGGCGTGGAGTGCTTCTTTCCCGGGACTTGGTGGTTGCTTAGCAATTTCGAGGAGCCGCTCGCGATTTCGTTCTTCCCAATAAGCTCTGTTCTGTTCAGCTTGTCTCAGAACTTCTTGATACTCTTCCTCTACCTGCTCTCGATGTTGCGCAATGTAATCCAGGACATCAGCCATTTGCTCATCGCTGAGCCTGAACAGATCCTGCACCTCCGAGGTCGGCTGGCCCGCTTTGAAGCAGTCCATCAATTGGTAGATTGTGATTCTGGTTCCGGCAATCGTTAACCCTCGCCCGGTGCGCACTATTGTCTGATTGAGCACTTCTTGCATCTGGAGTCTCCAACATGATTTGAATCGCCTCAATTCTAACACGTCATCGCTTAAGCGTTCTACGTTGCGGCACAACCGAAATCTGAGCTACGGTTGTGTCGCTATGTTCGAAGAAATCTTAATTCGCAACGAACGCGAATACGACCGAGCCGTGAAGAGGTTGAACAACCTGCTTGATGAGGTTGGGACAAACGAGCGCCATCCACTTTACGGTTTGCTTGATACTCTTGGGACGCTAATCCATGCCTACGAGGAAGAGCATTTCAAGGAGTCAGAGCCGAGCGGCCCCGAGATGCTTCGCTATTTCATGGATGAGCACGAACTCAAACAATCGGACCTGCCAGAGGTCGGTTCTCAACGCGCAGTGTCGGAGGTATTGAGCGGGAAACGTGAGCTTACGGCAAAACAGATTCGGGCGCTTGCGAGTCGATTCCACGTGGCGCCAGCGGTTTTTGTCTGAGGCCAACGATGGGGATAATGTGTCGTGCTGAGCGTTCACAAACCTAAGGCCTGAAGGGGAGTAATTGGAAGTCAACTTTGTAAGTTGAAATAATAACCCTACCGCCGCCGATTCCCTTAACAGCGTATTTCAAGGCATCGTCAACTTCATGGGCAATGATGATCCCGCGCACGTTCTGTCCGGGCTTTGCAATATTCTCTTCGACCCACGCTATGTATCGTGCGATTTGTCCAACGGTGGAGTCGCTGGTCTTACCACGCTTCAGTTCGAGTACGACTAATTCATTTGTGCGTTGGTCAACACACAAGAAATCAATGTACCAGCTTCCCGCCGGAAACTGTCTCCCTTGGCGGTCTTCACTTTCATACTTTGCTAGTTGCGAGCCAAAATCTATCCGGGACCAGTTTTTATCTATGAAGTCTTCTAAGTGCGCTTCAAGTGCAAACTGACCTTGGCTGATTACTTCAATGGCAGGATCCCCGATATCAATATTCGCTCCTTGACGGTTTTCGATGATTGTTTGGAAATCTTCCTCTGTGAGTTCCTTTATCCCACCTTGAAAGGATGCGCCCCAATTAGTCTTGTTCCTGATAAACTTTAGTTGGGGGATTAGGTCTTTGACGAACCTTGGAGTCTCCCATTTATGAATATCCTCAAGAAACACTCCATAGTCAGACAGATATAAGTCTTTGCTATGCCCGAACAACTGCTTCTGCTCATCCGAAAGGGAAAACGCATCCGACGCCAATACAGCGCACGCGGCAAAAGCCGCGCTCGGAATACCAAGGTAGAACACTATCCGATCCCCCTTCTTGAGGTACCTCCGATTTGGAGTGCCTTCACCAAGCCCCCAAAACTTATCATTGAGACGTTGTTCTAATATCTCGTCAGAGGCAAAGTAACCGTCTGCGGTACTTTGCTTAGTAACTGTGAAGAGCCAAAAATTCATGGGTTACTCAGAGAGTGAAAACAGTCAAGACAGTTAACGAGTCGGCAACAGAATCACCCCGTGAAATTCCAAACTGCCATCCTCATCATATCCTTCGGGCTCTTTCTCAGTTCAAACATCGCCGAGGCTTCAAACCCGCTGTGCATCATGCAGTTCTTACACAACCGGTCCTCGCGAGACTCCCAATAAGGCCAGTCAACCCCGTTCCAGAACTCGTTCCACGTAGCGTAGTACTTCTGCCCAATCAGGTAGCACGGGCCTTTCCAGCCGGCGGGCGTTCGGGTCACCGTGCTCCAGGGGGAGCAGTTGTAATTTCTCATACCCGCGGTGAACTCCAGATACATCGGCGTCGACATCAGGCGGTATTTCTTTGAAAGCTCGAGCACTCGCTGGAACTTGGTTTGAATCTCGTGCTGCGAAAGGAAGATGTCGCGATCGACCGACTCGTAGTGATATCCCGGCGAGATCATCATCCCATCGACGCCAAGCTCCGATACAAGCTTGCAAACGTCTTCGATCTCGCTCATCTCGGTTTCCTTGAACACCGTCGTGTTCGTAGTCACGTGATAACCGAGCCGCTTGGATTCCTTGATCATCTCGATAGCTTTGTCGAACACGCCGGCTCGATCGCACACCATATCGTGAGTCTTCTGCATCCCGTCGAGGTGAACGTTGATCGTCAGGCGTTTGTGCGGCGCGACTTTGCCAAACAGATTCTTATCCAGCAGCAGCGCGTTCGTGCACAGATAAATGTGACGGTTGCGATCGATGATCCCTTCGAGCAGTCCTTTCAGCTCGGGATAAATCGTAGGCTCGCCCCCGCAGATCGAAACGATTGGCGCGCCGCTTTCTTCGATTGCGCTCAGGCAATCTTCAAGCGCCATGCGATCTTCGAGCTTGCCGGTGTGGCGCTCGAGCGCGCAGCCCAGGCACGCCAGGTTGCAGGTGTACAGAGGCTCGAGCATCAGCACCATCGGGTAGCGCTTGTTGCCCTGCATGCCGTTTCTGACCTGATGCTTGATTGCGTCCGTCGTTATGTGTAGTGGGAATCTCATTATTGTACAAACCTTTAATCCTTTTCCAGTTGCTTCGCGTACATCCCCAGCGCGAGCAGCGGGAAGTAAGTCGCATAGAGATGGTAACGCAGATAAAACACACCCGGAAAGCCGGTGCCGGTCCAGTAACCGTCTGTCCACGAACCGTCCGCATCCTGCGTCTTCAAAAGGTAGTCAACTCCGCGCTTCAACCCGTCGGTCTGATCTTCAATCGCCATCAATCCTGCAAGTGCCCACGCAGTCTGTGAAGCGGTGCTCGGACCCATCCCCTTCAAGCCCGGTTCATCGTAGCTCCTCGGCGACTCGCCCCAGCCTCCGTCTTCATTTTGAATCGCGCGCAACCAGCAGCCCGCCGCCTGGTGGCGAGGCTCCAGCATGTCTTCGCCTATGCACTTCGATCCGTGCAGAGCCAGCCACGTGCCGTAAATGTAATTGCATCCCCACCGCCCAAACCATGAACCGTCGCGCTCCTGCTCTTTCGACAAGAAGCCCAGCGCTCTCTGAACGACTGAGTCATCGCGGCTGAAACCTAGAGTTGAAAACGTTTCAAGACCGCGAGCGGTTATGTCGCTGGTAGACGGGTCGATCATTGCGTTGTGATCGGCGAAGGGAATCTGGGTCAGAAACTGCTCGTCGCAGTCTCGATCGAATGAAGCGAATCCGCCGTCCTTGTTCTGCATGCTCAGGACCCATGCGAGTCCGCGGTCCATCGCTTCGCGTTTCTGGCGTTCGCGACCGCTGTCCTGTAAGCGGACTTTGCTCAACGCGGTCAACACCTGAAAGGTGTCGTCCACGTCGGGATAGTATTCGTTGGCGTATTCGAAATACCATCCGCCCGGTTGCCCTTCGGGATTCTTAACCTTCCAATCGCCGACTTGTTTGACTTCCTTTTCGAGAATCCACTCAGCCGCTTTTTGAAGCGCGGGATGCTCGGCGGACAAGCCGGACTCGGCCAGCGCGTTCATCGCAAGCGCGGTGTCCCACACTGGTGAAAAGCATGGCGCAACCCTCAGTGTCTCGCCTTCTTCAATCTCCAGCTTCTCCAGCTCGCGAAGCTGCGAGGCGGTCAAGGGGTGATCGTTTTCATAACCGAGACATCTCAAGGCGATGATCGAGTTGATAATGGGTGGAAAGATCGCTCCAATGCCATCGCTCTTCTCGAAGTGCTCGATCATCCATTGCTCGCAGGCTCTCAGGGCCTTCTCGCGCGAGGGCGACCACCGTTTGCGTTCGAGCAGCTTAAGAGTGAAATCAGTAGTGTTGAATACAGTTCTCCAGAAGCCGCGACGAGCGGACATGTTTGCGGACCCATCGAGAAGCAGCTCGCCGATGCTCGCGCTCTCGGGTACGGCGCAATAAGGCTTACTTGCCCACATCACCGCCAGCGGAACGACGATTCCCCTGGTCCATGCCGACATTTCGTAAAGATTGATCGGGGCCCAGCTCGGCAACAGCACGATCTCCGGTGGAACAGCCGGACACCTCTCCCAGGGATATTGGCCGAATATCGCCAGATAAATTCTGGTGAAGCTGTTTGTCGCGTCAAGTCCGCCCAACTCGCGAATTACCTCGCGAGTCTTTTTCATGTGCGGCGCATCTGCCGAATCGCCCAGTAGCTTGAGTACAAAATATGCCTTTGCCGACGCGCTCACCTCAGGCGGGCCGCCTTCATAAATCGCCCATCCACCGCCGGGCAGCATCTTCTCACGAATGTAGTTCGCAGCTTTTCGGCATCGATCTTCATGCAACCGCCCGACGAAGTGCATCGTCAGGACGTACTCCGATTCGAGAATTGTGTCGCCTTCCAACTCCCCACACCAGTGACCGTCAGGATGCTGAATCTGAAGGAGATAATCCTGCGCCGACCGTACGGAACGGGTCACGCCCGCACGCAGGGCATCGTCTATTTTTGGTACTTTCGCAAGCATTGCCGGATTGGGATTCAACATCGAGCCTGCAACCTCTTAAATATGAGCGTCGAGCTCAAAGAATCATTCCACCCAAAGGCAACAATAATACTCATCTTCATTGCCGGGTATCAAGCAAGTCGTTGTCCGACAAACTTCAGGTTGTCGACAGAAGGTGGTGCAGACGACAAACTGAAGTTTGTCGGACAATCACACCATAAGTTTTTCCGGGTGTAGTAGCTCCTGAGGTAAGGCGAAATGAACGTTCTCATCTTCGCCGGGCTGTTCCTCAAATTCAGTTGCGCCCATCGAGCGTAGATGATCGAGCACCCGAATAACCAGCTCTTCAGGCGCCGATGCGCCGGCGGTCACGCCAACCACCTTCGCTCCCACTAGCCATTCCGGTCTGATCTCGTTTTCATCGTTTACCAGATAAGCGGGCGTGCCGGCTACCACGGAAACCTCGCATAGCCGCTGAGAATTTGAGCTGTTCTGCGAGCCTACGACAAGCAGCACATCGACCCGCTCGGACATCTCCTTAACCGCGTTCTGCCGGTTTTGCGTTGCGTAGCAAATATCATCCTTAGCCGGAGACTTGACGCCTGGGAATCTCTGCTTCAACGCGTCGATAATGTCACCCACGTCGTCGAGTGAGAGCGTGGTTTGGGTCAGGTACATCACGCGATTAGGATTGGGAACCTCGAGCTGCGCCACGTCCTCGACCGAGCTGACGAGTTGCATTGGAGCCTCGCCCATCGTGCCTTCGACTTCCTCATGGCCTTGATGACCGATCAACACCATCGAGTAATCGTCGCGGGAAAAGCGAATAGCCTCGAGATGAACCTTGGTGACCAGCGGGCAAGTCGCATCAATGACGCGGAGCTTTTTGCTCTCGGCCAATTCCACTATCTGCGGCGAGACGCCGTGCGCGCTGAAGACGCACACCGCGCCGTCCGGGATCTCCTCTATTCCGTCAACAAAGATCACATTGCGCTTGCTGAGGTTTTCGACGACGTAGCGGTTATGAACGATCTCGTGGAATACATAAATCGGAGGTGGAAAGAAATCCAGCGCGCGTTCTACGATGTCGATGGCGCGCACCACGCCTGCGCAGAAACCGCGCGGCTTTGCAAGGATCACCTTCTCAATGGACATCAATAAGTCCTTCCGGTCCGACGAGAACCTGACTCGCCGTAACACCGCAAAACTTGCCAAAAGGTTACTCGGGTCATAAGGGCGAAGTATAGCAATCGACTCCGGCTTGCTCAAACACGCGACCGCGAAGGGTATGGTCTTTTGAATTCATCGCCTGAATCGCCAAAGACTCTGGAGCCGGTAGTAGCCTACGATAATGAGGACTAACGCAAGTGCGATTATCCCGATCCATTTCATTTCCGGGCCTCCTTTCAGCCTGGCACGTATACAAGCCGAAGAATACTGACTCGCGCACCGATGCTTTGCTCCGAATACGCCGTTAGTTCGTACTCTTAGTGTTTGATCTTCTCCCACGCGACTGCGACGCTAAAGCCGGGACTTGTTTCGGAACTGTGACAGCTCACGCATGCGGCTTTCATATCCGCGACTCGCCCGTAACCCTTTGCCGGTTTGGCGACGTGACCGCCCCCAGGTCCGTGACACTGTTCACATTGAACGCCAAGCGCGACCGCTGACTTTAGCTGATCCATTGCAGCCGGCCCTGAGCCTGTCGCATGACACCCGAGGCAGCTTGCCTCAAACTCCGCCGATCGTGGCGGCAGCGGATCGGTTGCATGTGCATGAGCGCTGTTTGCCCACTTCATGTATTGGGCCGCGTGACACTGGTTACAAGTAGCGCTGGTAACGTAGTCTGGTCCGGACTTGCCTGCCGGCGCGGGTTCCCGTCCCACCCCGCGCCTGGAAACGCTGGCAAGCCACGTATCCAAAAGCGCCTTTGAGTTGTCTCGTGCCTGACTCTCGGCGACCGTTGAAGCATCGACGAATTTCTTTGCCGCGGGGTCTTCAGGAATTGCAAATTCATCCAGCACGATAAATCGCTGTCGGGTTGTGAACTTGCCCTGGGCGTCCCGATAGAAGCGAAGCTCTCCCAGCATTCTCGTTTCAAATGGTGTGAAGACTACTAAAGTCTGGCCGGTGTAAAACGGAGGTGTGAACGATTGCTCGAGGGAAACGCTGTTGCCCGCAATGATCACATCGATGCCCGGAGCCTCACGCGCAATCCGCGCGGCTTCTTCCGAGCTGACCTTTGCAATCGCTATGACAACGTCGGCCTTGCTTCTGGCTCCGGGGATTGTGCGTCTTGCAGCTTCAGCCGGATCAATGTACTTGAACCCCGGCGGGGCCGCGGGCGTCGTTTCAGTCAGACCGATAAAGGCTATTCGCAGCGGTTTGGTCGCGCCGGTCTCCCGGGAGCGAACTTCCTGAACGATGAACGGACTAGGTGTGCGTATTGCCGGTGACTCACTAACGGTGTTGGCGGACACCAGCCGGCGAAGCAGTGGGTTTGATCCAACGCGACGGTCGAATTCAGGCTTCAAAAGCGAGCCGGAGAAGTAACTCAAATCATGGGACGAGACATTCACGATATCGACATTCGTTTGTTCATAAGCCTTCTTAACCCAGTCGTCTTTAGCGGCGGCATCAGGTCTGAGCCTCGCGTGCGCGCTTCGCTCGTCCGACAGAAAATAGCCGGTATCGACCAGCACCGAAGGCATCCGACTCAGTCGCTCGCGAAATAGTTTTAAGTAGCTGACACGCCGTGTCAGGCCGCCAAAGCGCGGCGGTTTTCAGCCGCAGGTGTCGAGATTGCCATGCGTGTCGCCGGAAAAGTGAACGACAAACGCGGCTCCGTCGTCGATGCCTACTCGTTGCTCGAGCGGCACGGTCATGCCGACGAGCTCGAACAGCCGGCCCGACTGGTCCTGGGCGGCGACCGTCTTCTGAAACTGAGCAAACACGCCCAGTGTAGCGACCGAAAAAATCGCGGCAAGCTTAAGCAGCCTGATTCTCTTTTGATATTGCATCGTTTGCATTTTTGAATCGTTCCTTCGAATTGACCCCGGCGAGACTACGGCACGTCCGGAATGATCCTTACTTTGGAGCCACTGCGCTGAGCACGGGATAGAACTGAGTGAAGACATGATCTGTTGCGGCGTTGACGTGATGGCAGGACCAGCAGGCGCTTTGCGGAAACGCCTCGGCCTTTGCCTTGAGCTTGCCCGCTCCTTCCGTGAAATTGAAGTAGGCCCAACCACCTTCAAATCTGCTGCTATCCTTGACCGACGCTTCCAAGGCTACGAATTCTTTCTGGAAGGACCCTTGCAAACCCGGCTCAGATTTCACTTCGGGCCGAGCCAGCTCTAATACCATTACCGTGCCCTCGGGGAACTTGCCGGTCTTCGCGAACTCTCGGTAGGAAGAAGGGTTGATATAGACATTGTGATAGAGATCAGTACCCGGCCCCGGCTTCTGATCGGGGATCTTGGAGTACGCAAGCCCCAGAGAGCTGCCTATGAATATCCACTCTCGATATCCTTCCGGTCTAACGAGAGCCTTGCCATCGAATACGGGTCCGGACTTATCAGATGGTGGTGTCTCTGAGAGGCCCAGGCCCGCGATTGATATCACGAGCATCACAAGCATCGAGATTCTTTTTGTCTCAGTCATTGTCTTGGTCATTGTCTTGGTCATAGCGATTCCTTCTGATCGATGTAACCTGATGGGCACATCACCTAATTCTAACTATGCAAGAAGCGGTCGCGCCATAGCCGAAGCAAATCGGCTGTTATGTCTCCGTGCGAACAGTCGTGATAAAACTCGAAACGCCATCTACCAGCTCGTTCAAGTGGCCTTCGAAGAAATGATCTGCGCCTTCGATGATCTTCAGTTGTTTAGGCTCGTCGAGCGACGCGAACATTCGCTTGAGATCATCGGCTGATCCGAACTGGTCGAGCGAGCCCTGGACAAACAACTTCGGCTTTTTGCAACGGCCGATTGTGCTGAGATCGTATTTGGAAACCGGGACGCCGGCGGCGACTATAGCTCTTGCGCGTTCATCGCAGGAGGCCGCTCGCAGCATCACCACCGAACCGAACGAGAAACCCCCGAGCCAGATCTCGGCTTTGGAATACTTCTCTTCGACAAAATCGATCGCGGCGCGCAAATCGTCCTGTTCACCAATGCCGTCATCGTGTTCGCCCAGGCTGCGGCCCACCCCTCGAAAGTTGAATCGAAGCACGGAGAATCCCGAGTCTTGAAATGCGCGCGCGATTCGAAATACAACCTTGTTGTGCATCGTTCCGCCAAACAGCGGATGCGGATGGCAGACGATTGCCGCGCGCGTCACAGGTCCATCGGGCTCCTTGAGGATGGCTTCGATGCGCCCGGCGGGGCCTTCGAAAAAAGTGTTTCCAACCAAGTCGGTCATGTTCGCATGATTGTCCGGCAAACTTCAGTTTGTCGATTGGATAATAAGCCCACGTAGCGGGCGATAGCGAAACAGCGTGTGATCGTTCTGCCGTTCGATGACCTGCTGTCGCCCGCTACGCGGGCTAAATCATCAGCACCACCAACCCAGGGCTCGCGGACTCGCCCTGGGCTACATGCTGTCGCCTGTATAGACCGGGGAGATCGTAAACGGGTGTTCGGAGACATGGTAAACACATTGTCAATGATCTCGAGGGACTTGTTTGAGGTCAATCGTGCCAATCCGCTGATGGCAGAGAAAGACATCAAAGGAGCCG
>WNFR01000050.1_pt1 | contig 127018 bp, 114 predicted proteins | sample 5400221 | NCBI WGS metagenome assembly WNFR01 (sample SAMN13153357, study PRJNA577476) | soil metagenome | isolation source: 40 cm soil under Madrone tree | place: USA:California | collected 2016-06-14
CGCGCGCCTTTTTTGCTCAAGACAAGGGCGTGTGGATCAATCTGGCGGGCCGCGAAAGCGAAGGCATCGTGAGTGAGGGCGAATTCGAAAGCGTGATTGAGGAAGCTCGGAGCGCGCTGTTGCGGCTGACTTCTCCTGAGGATGGCGAGCCGGTGTTTGAGAGCGTGATGCGTCGCGAGGAAGCATTCAACGGCGCCTGGTCAAGCAACCTTCCCGATCTGGTGATGGTCCCGCGACGCGACGAGTACGTTTACAATGAGCGTCCGAGCTATGGCGATGTGATCGTTCCGGCCGATTCGACTACCGGCACGCACTCGCGCGATGGGATATTCATAGCCTGGGGTCGCGATGTCAAAGTTGGCGAGACTTTGGCGAAACAGCCGAACCTTCGGGATGTTGGACCGACCGCGCTTGCATCGCTCGGTTGTCCTCTCACGACGGATATGGACGGGCGCGCGTTGATGGAAGTATTCAGTGACTCGGCGGAACCTCAGCGGCAGGGCAGTTCATACAAGAACGCAGCGATAACAAGCGGGGTCTCGGTTCAGCCGGTCTACAACGCGGGCGAAGAGGCAGAAATTCGTGAGCGTCTGAAAGCGCTCGGCTATATTGAGTAAATGCTTTTCCCGTTCCCGATGTCACTGAGCCGTCTATGAAGATTCTGGTCATCGGTCTGGATGCAGCTACGATGGATCTCATCGAGCCCTGGGCGGCCGCCGGGCATCTCCCGACGATCGGTCGGTTGATGCACGAAGGCGCGGCGGCGCGGCTGCTATCGACGCCGAACATGCACAGCGCTTCGGCGTGGACCTCGATCCTCACCGGGCTGAATCCCGGCCGTCACGGGTTGTTCGTTTTTTCTGATCGCGACTTCGCGACCGGCAAACAAGTCTTCTTCAAGGGCGGCGACCGCACCGGCGAATTGATAAGCTCACATCTTTCACGGCACGGACTCACTTCCGGATTCCTGAACGTGCCGATGACCTACCCGGCTCAGTGCGAATCGGATGGTTTCATGGTCAGCGGCCTCGATGCGCCATCTTTGAACGAGCGCGCATTCTGTCCTGATGAGCTTCGCGGCGCATTGTTCAGTCGATTCCCGAAATATCGGTCTTCGCCTCAAGGTCTCGGTGATCTGATGAGGGCGGGACGGCTCGATGATGCGATTACGGCTTGGATGGAGTTGATCGAGACTCAGACGGCGGCCGCGGGGTATCTGATCGCAAACAGACCGGTGGATTTTTTCATGACGGTCTACACGGCGAGCGATTGGGCAGGTCACAATCTCTGGAAGGATGCGGAAGTTCCTCCCAACGACGATGCGCTACTTGAAATCTATCGCTCGCTTGATGGAGCGATCGAGCGACTGCTGAATCATGCGAGCGCCGAGACTCAAGTCTACGTGATCTCGGACCACGGGATGGGACCGCACACCGGTGCGTCTTATCACCTGGCTGAATGGCTGGAAGCAAAAGGCTACATGGTTCGAAGCGGGCGTTCGCAGGCTCGTCATTCGATCATCAGCGCTAGCCGCAAGGCTGCGCGCAACCTCTTGCCTGTGTCACTCAGGGAACGAGTGAAAGCGAGCATTGGCGAAGATCGCATCGGCCGGTTACAAACCGCGGAGAAGGACTCGTTCTACTCCTCGTTTGATTGGGACCGCACAAGCGCTTACACCGAGCCCGGCCGACACGTCATCAATATCAACCTCGAGGGACGCAACGCCGGCGGCAGTGTCGCGGCATCCGACTACACCGGTGTCTGTTCGCGAATCATCGACGAGCTGAGTCAATGGACTGACAGTACCGGCTGTAAAGTAGTTGACAGGGTGGTCCGGCGCAACGAGGTTTATTCCGGCCCGTTCACCGCGCGCGCCAGCGACCTCTATGTATACTGGAATCCCGGCGCCAACGTGGGTGAGCCACCCGAGGAGGTCCGCAGCCGCGGATTCTGGTGGAGCGGCGATCACCGGCCCCAGGGCGTCTTGATCTGCAAAGGGCCGGGCCTCAACTCGACGTCTCTCTCTGCTTCGCCCACGGTCTGCGATCTCGTGCCGACGATGATGTTCGCGGCGGGCTTGCCCGTGCCGGATCATCTGGATGGCCGCGTGATCAAAGAAGTATTCACCGCCGAGTTTCTTGCCGCGCATCCTGTACAGGTCGAATCCGCGGCTTCCAGTACGGCTGCCGATCAGATCGCTCTCAGTGCGGAAGAGGAGCGGATGGTCGAAGAGAAGTTGCGCGGCCTGGGCTACTTGTAAGGGTGACGGATGAAGCCTGAGACAGAGGTAGAGCTTTCGGCGGCAACGAGCGAACCGCTCCATCCTTCATTCTGGAACCGTGATGCCTTCACAAGACATGCGATAGATGTAACCCTGGTTGTCGCCGCGATCATCGCGCTGTTCTGGCGCGTGTTCTTTGTCGGCGAAACCCTCATCGACGTCAACACGCTGAACAACCAGCTTCCCTGGGGTTATTCAGCCGGGCAATCGGACTACCCGTACAATCGCCGCGACCTGACCGATACATACGTGACGCGCGATTACTTCGTAGTGTCCGCATATCGCGATGGTGAGTTTCCGCTGTGGAACCCATATACGATGGCGGGGCACCCGATCTACGCCGACGGCGTTACACGCACACTGTCACCCTTTCTTTTGTTCTACAAGTTCTTCGACGTCCCGCTCGGCTATTCGCTCGCTCGGCTATCTGAGCTGATGCTGGGTGCGGTCTTGATGTACATCTTTCTTGTAGCGATAGGTGCAAGCGCGAACGGTGCGCTGATGGGTTCGCTTGTCTTTGAGTTCTCGGCTCACTCGATGCTGCACCTGACGGGGCTCGGTTGGTGGGGAGGACTGTTGTGGCTCCCGCTGATTCTGTTGTTTGTCGATCGAGCGATCAGGCGAGGAAGTTACACGCAAGCGATGCTGGCGGGGATGTTCCAGGCGGCGCAGTTTTTCTGCGGATACCTTCCGAATCAGATTTACTATGTTGGCGCGGTGGTTTTGTATTACGCGTTCTTCGCGTTTGTCGCGCGTCGCAGCGGAAGTGGAAGCCGCCGAGTGGCGCGCTTGCTGGCGATGATGGCCGTGACGCTCGCGGTAGGTTTAGCTCTTTCGGCAACGCAATGGGTTCCGTCCCTGGAATTGCTCTCCTATTCGAATCGCAAGATCGTCGGCGCTGAGCTGGGGTACGTCTATCTGCCGCCGTGGTACGCGGCTACGTTGGTGTTTCCGAACTTATTCGGGTCGGCTTATGACGCGAAGACGCTCACGCTGTTCACAGCGCTTGGGGTCTCACACGATCATATTCTTTATCTTGGCATTGCTGCGCTTGTGCCGCTTGGTTTTAGTCTTTACTGGCTGAGGCGAACGAGTAAGAAATACCATACTGACTCGGGACTACAGTTTGCAGACATGGATAACGCCGCTCGACAGCGGATCGTCTTCTTCGTTGCGTTGGGAGCGTGCTCTTTGGTCTTGATGATGGCAGCACCAGTGTACGTTCACCTCACCCGATTCATTCCAATCCTGCAGGTGATTCGCGTAGCTGTTCGCGCAGGAGTCTTGTTTCTCTTTGCAGCCGCGGTGCTAGTAGCGTTTGGTACGGATTTGCTTCTCGAGTCCGGAGTAGACGCGCTTCGCCGCTTTACGGCTCACGCGCGAAGGTTCGCCCTCGGGGTTGCGGCGTTCGTACTGATTGCGGTGATTGGTTCGTGTCTGGTGAAGGTAGTTGGAGTGGCGGTTGAGGAAGGGGCCAGGGGGCGATTGGCTTTCATTCGCAGAGCGGTGTTGTCGCTGAGCGCCCAGTTCACTCCGCCCAACGCCGGCATATTCATCCCGCTCGTCGTTCTCTTCCTCGCCGTGCTCTTGCTTTGGGCTCGTGTTGAGGGCCGACTGACAGGCCGAAGCGCCTTTCTTTGCATGCTGGTGTTGCTTCTGGTCGATCTGTTCTGGAACAGCAATCAGTTCGATCACACTTTTGATCGGTCGCGCGTGTTTCCAAGAACAGAAATGACTGATCTCCTTCGATCGCTTCCGCCCGGGAGAGTACTAGTCTATCCATCGGGGCTGGAGACGAATCGCAGCGCTTCGGCAGGAGCAGGCCCGGAGAAAATCATAGCGCCGCCAAACACGTTGTTGCCTTATCAGATTCCGACTGTGTCCGGAAAGAACCAGCAGTTTCCAATATGGTATCGTGAGTTCGCCTCGCTAATAGAACCTCAACCGAATTTGAGTCACGTCGTCTTCGATCGATACCGCTCGCCGTTCTTCGACGTTCTCAACGTCAGATACGTTATGACTCACGAATCAGCGGCGCCTCTGGACGGATATGATTTGCTAGGAACGGCCGAGGGCGTGTCGCTGTACGAGAACAAGAACGCAATGCCCCGAGCATTCTTCGCGAATCAGATAATCGAGGTACCAAGCCATGCTGAAGCTCTGCGCATTCTTTCTGGTTCGGGCTTTGATCCCCGTACCACGGTCGTCATTGAAGGCGCCGCGGCGAGGTCCGCTATGCAGATGACCAGCAGCATGCAGGTGCGAAACGTCACGGAGCCGTACTCAGGCCTCATGAAACAGATGAACGTACTCCTTGCTCCGGCCATCGCGACGATCATTGAGGACAAACGCGCCCGCGTTGCGATTCAGACAGAAAACGGGACTGAGGGTCTGCTGGTTTTGAGTGACAATTATTATCCTGGCTGGCGCGCCTTAGTAGATGGTGTGCCTGCCGAAGTCTTAAGAGCTAACTGCACCATGCGAGCGGTCAACGTCCCGGCCGGCCGCCATCTGGTATCATTCGTGTTTATGCCCGCGGCTTTTTTTGTGTCAATGTATGTCAGCCTTTCCGCTGCTGCGTTGACGCTGGCGGCGCTGATTCTGTCGGCCTACAAACGAAGGCGGAGTAACGGCCACGATATACGACAAGATCAAAAAAACAGTTAAGCACACGCTGATCTTCGGCATTGGAAGCGTGGTCAACGGCGCGTTCGGGCTCGTGTTGGTGCCCGTATATTCTCGTAAACTGAACGCGGGTGACTTCGGCGTGCTGTCGTTGCTTACCGTCACGCTGACGCTTGTTACGATCGTCCTGAAGTTTGGGCTCAATCACGCATTCTTCCGGCACTACTACGAGACCGATGACCCTGAACATCGCCGCAGGATTGTAGGCTCCACGCTGATTTTTCTGTTCGTGTCTTCGGCCGCAGCCAGCGTCCTGCTGTGGATGGCTGCGCCGCGAACCAGCGCAATTCTTTTCAAGGGCGATCAGACGCGAGCGAACCTGGTCCAGCTTGTTTTTCTGATTTGCTTCTTTGAAGTAATTTCGTTAGTTCCCGACTCGATACTTCGAGCAAAATTCAAGTCAGCCCAATACTCCGCGCTGAACATCACCGCGTTTCTGTTCCAGCTTGTTGTTATCGTCTACCTGGTCATCGGCGTCGGCCCGACCATCAAGAACGTGCTGATAGGACGGCTTGTCGGCGCGGCGTTCGAGGCCCTGCTGTTCTATGCGATGGTGTTTCGGGACTTGAGCCTGAAGTTTTCGGCCCCCGAGTTGCGCGGATTGTTAGCCTTCGGTACTCCGTTGATATTCGGCCAGATATCGTTTCATCTTTTCATGATGATTGACCGGTTCTTTTTGGAACGGTACACGACCGAGCGCGATTTGGGCGCCTACGCGATGGCGAACACGCTTGTGTCGGTGGTGACAATCCTGGTCACGGTGCCGTTCAGTCAGGTGTGGACGGTTATGCGGTTCTCGGTTATGAACGAAGAGGGCGCTGACGAATACTACTCGCGGGTGCTGACTTACATCTTGTTCGTGAGCATGTTTATCGCGCTTTTGGTTTCGGCGGTTGCTGGAGACGGGCTGACGCTCTTCAGCTTGAGGGGCTACTGGAGGGCGGCGCCTATCATTCCGCTGCTCGGGTTGGCTGCAGTGCTTGACTGCGCATCACGAGTGCTGAACGTCGGCATAACCCTAAAGAAGCGGACGATCTTCGCGCCCATAGTAATCGTGCTGGCGCTCGCCGTGAACATCGGTCTGAACTTTTGGTTGATCCCTCGATACGGCATCATGGGGGCGACCGTTTCAACGCTGGTGTCGTACCTCGTGTTTTGTGGCCTCAGATACTGGGCCTCGAATATGTTCTTTAAAGTCCGCTACGAATGGAGCCGAGTATTCACGATTCTGGCGGTCGGCTCGGCCATGGTCGGCATGTTCTACTTGAACGATTCGCTGCGCGGCGACTCGCCCAGCGACGCGCGCCTCTTCCTGTCGTTGGCGATCAAGGCTTCGCTGGCGTTTTCGTTTCCGCTGCTGCTGTTCGCCTTTCGCTTTTTTGATGAGCGCGAGATGCGCAGGATCGGCAAGATGTGGCAGAAACTGGCGGCTACACTAAGGCGGCGCCGGGTCACGGAAGCTGGGTGATCATCCCGTTCTCCATTGGCGAGATCCTCCTGAAAAGGTGCCCGATTCTGACGGCTGCCGGTCAATGCGGTTGAACAGTGCTTCTACGATCGGTTATAGTCTCGATCTTTTGTTATGAGCAAGAAAGTTCTCTTTATAGGCCTCGACGGCGCCACATTTGACGTGCTTGATCCGTTTATCGATCGAGGCTTGATGCCCCGATTGAAACAGTTCATCGACGAAGGCGTTCGCGGGGCGCTCGAGACCACCATTCCTCCTATCACTCCCACGGCCTGGGTGTCGTGGATGACCGGCAAGAACCCCGGTAAACACGGCGTGTTCGAGTTTCTCCTGAGGCGAAAGGGAAGCGGCGCGTTACCCGATACCCCGGTGAACTCTCGCTCGCGTGACGGACTCCCGTTTTGGGATGTGCTCGGCCAGATGGGCAGGCAAGCGATCGTTACCAATGTCCCGTGTACTTACCCGCCGGCGATGGTCAACGGGGTGATGATCTCGGATTTTCTGACGCCCCGCGGCCGCCACGACTTCACCTATCCCGAGAGTTTGATCGAAGAAGTCGAAAGCAGATTCGGTCCATACGAGCTTTACATTACAGAAGTCTACACGCCCGGCAACGTCGATAAGATACTCGATCAGCTGTTCACCGAGCTCGAATACAAAACCAAAGTGAATCGCTACCTGATGGAACAGTACGGATGGGATGTGTTTGCGACGCACTACTGGGGCACCGATCGGTTTCAACACGAGCTGTGGCACTTGCTGGATGAAAAGCACCCATCCTTCGACCGCAAGGAGCGAGACGCTCACATAGGCCGCATACACGAATACTGGCACGCGGTGGATTCGACAATTGGTGAGTTGTGTGACGACGTGGGCGGCGACGCGACGGTTTACATGGGTTCCGATCACGGCTTCGGCCCAATCGCGAAGTTCCTCTGCTTCAACGTGTGGTTGATCGACGAAGGATTGCTAGTTTTAAAGCGCGACGCGCTGACTCTATTCAAGCGCGCTATTTTCAGGCTGGGTCTGACTCCCGATCTCGCATACCGCTCGGCGATGAAGATGGGGCTCGCGCACCTGCGATTGTCGGTGGGTGTGACGAACCGTTCGAAGCTGATGAAGCTGGCGAATCTGCTGATGCTCTCGCTTGAAGACGTCGACTGGTCGCGAACAGTCGCGTTTTCAAAAGGCAACTATGGGCAGATATTTATCAATCTGCGGGGGCGTGACGAGCACGGCATCGTCGAACCCGGAGCTGAGTATGAAGCGGTAATGCGGCAGGTCATCGATAAGCTGCGCGCACTCGCTGATCCCGAGGCCCAGCAACCACTGATCGGTCCAATATGGCGTCGCGAAGACTTGTACACGGGGCCGCACATCGATGAAGCGCCGGACCTTCAATTCCTGCCAAGCGACATGGCTAACAAGCCGCTTGGCACGCTCGATCTGACTTCCAACAAGTTCATAACGCCGGTCTACGGCAACTCTGGCGATCATCGAATGCACGGAATAATGCTGGGTCGCGGACCGGAGCTACGACGCGGGGCGCGGTTTGAAGGCGCTCGGATCATCGACTACGCGCCGACAATTCTGCATTCATTTGGCGTCGAGGTGCCTTCGGACATGGATGGCCGCGTGCTGGAAGAGATCTTTACCGAGGAATACCTGGCCGAGAACCCGGTGCGCGTTTCGACGACAGCCAGTCTTGACTACGATGCGCCCGACAAATCGCCTGCGATGACCGAAGAGGAGAGCGAAGAAATTCGCGCGCGACTGAGAGGACTCGGCTACTTGGGATAGGAATGGGGAATTGAAAATTGCAAAATGAAAATTGAAAATCTCAAATTGACTGATGTCACCAGATTTCAATTTGAACTTTTCAATTTTCAATTTTCAATTTTCAATTCTTGATTCTCTGGTTGCAGACCCTGTCCCGCTCAATCTTTATGCCATTCGATACCATCTCGGCCGTTCTCCCGGCCTACAACGAAGAAGAAAACATAGAGACAGCGACGAAGCGAGTGGCTGACGTGCTTCGCTCTCTCGACTTTCGCGACTGGGAAGTCATCATCGTGGATGATGGTTCGGCGGATGCGACGGGCCAAATAGCCGATCGGCTCGCTGCCGAAAATCCGGCGCACATCCGCGTTTTTCATCACAACCCCAATCGCGGTTATGCCGAAGCGCTCAAGACCGGGTTCACCAACGCGCGCCACCAACTCATCTTCTACACCGACTCGGACAATCAGTTCGACGTGCGTGAGATCAGCAGCCTGCTGCCGCTCATCGAAGAAGCCGACATTGTGAACGGATTTCGCATCTACCGCTTCGACCCGTTGACGCGGCTGGTGTTATCGTGGGGCTTTAATCTTTTGGTGAGGATCATATTCAGGATCAATGTCCGCGACATCGACTGTGCGTTCAAGTTGTTTCGCCGGGAAGTCTTTGACAAGGTGACCATCGAATCGAAGAAGTTCTTTGTTGATGCGGAGGTGCTCGCGAAAGCGAGATACTTCGGTTTTCGAATGACCGAAATAGGAGTGCGACACTATCCCCGGCCGGCGGGTCGCTCGACGGTTCGCGCGAGCCATATTCCTGCCACGCTGATGGAACTCGCGCGCATCTGGACCAATATACACTCCAAGCCTCGAGGCAAACGCTAATCAAGCATGACGACGCAAAACGCGGAACAGCCCATATCCGACGTTAAGCTCCCGGAGAGTCGCCGTGGATTAAACCTTCGAGGTTTGGCGCAGGTGGTCATTGGCATTGGCGCTCTCGCGCTGGTGGTGATGAGATCTGACGCGCATGGCCTGATCGAAGCGCTGAGGAACACGCGAGTCGCTTACTTGCCGCTTGCCGTAGTGGCGTCGTTCGCGGTGACCTGGCTGATGGCATATCGGTGGGGCGCGATTCTCAACGCGAGAGGACTTCACTTCAAGACTCGCCGTCTGTTCGTCTATTACCTGATCGGCATTTTCTTCACGAGCTTCGTTCCGGGCGGGGGTGTGAGCGGCGACGTGGCGCGGTTGATCTACGTAGACCGTGAAGTTCGTGATAAGGCGTTGGTGCTTTCGACTCTGGTCTACGAACGACTCGTCGGGGTCTTCACGCTGTTGCTGATCGGGCTGGCGGCGATTCTGATGACTGGCGCCGGCGGGCAGACTGATCCCCGGTCGGATAACCTGATCTACGCAAGTGAAGCAATCCTGGCGCTCGCGTTCATCGCCATAGCGAATTTGATGAGCGCGTATGTTTCTTCCAGGCTGGCGCGATTGATCCGGGCAACTGGCCGGCGGATCAGAATTGCGCGCGTATCCGAAGCCGCGGCGCGCACGCTCGAATCGATCTCGGAGTTGAGGCGGGATGGTGCGTTGCTTCTTCGGACTTCGATGCTCTCTGTCTTGATCCGAATCGTATGGAGCCTCGGATGTTACGTCGTCGCCTGGGCGATGGGATTGCCGATAGGGATGCTGACTTTGTTCGCATTCATTTCGCTGGTAGATCTTGTAAGATTGATGCCGATATCGGTGGGCGGGCTAGGCGTGCGCGAATGGGCAATCATTGTGCTGTTCGCAACGCTGGGCATCACGCGCGAGCAGGCGTTGACGTTCTCGATCCTGGCTTTCGCGCCGGTTTACTTGAACGCCATCGTCGGTGGCTTACTCTACATTTCAAAGGCAAGGGTCAGCCGGGCGGACGTCCATTAGTTCATACTCTGGTACTAGTTGCGGTCTTCTGACTCCCGGCTGGTGTAACCTCCCAACTCACCGAAGAACTCATATCGTTTCGGCTTGATAGCCAGATAGTGAGGGTCGGTGCCCGTGTAATAAATGAGCAGGTTACCATATGGCGTGTTCCACATCTCGCCGAGCAAGTGATAGTCCCCGGCAGCGTTTCCAGCTCGCTCGGGCAAGGCGTTGAGACGCGTCACCAGAGCATAGTCCTTACCGTCGATGTCGGCATAAGCCTCTTCTTTGAATCGGTTTTCGATTGTGGCAAAGCAGCCATCCTTCTCGGGAAATGCCAGCCAGACGGAAGGATTCTTGACAGCGACTGGGCAAAGACCCTCAGGGACGATCTCCCTGATCGCTGTAGTGAACTCAGCAAACGAGGCCAGGTTTGGGCTCCGCACTTCGGCAAGATATCGCCGGCTTTGCACGACCAACTGAAACGCATAGCCAACCCCAGCAAGAACGAGAACGATGACCGCCGCACGATAGGCAAGTCTTGCGTGCGGCCACTGCACCGTGCCTAACCTGGCAATCCGATCCATCCCATCCCGCAGCATTAGGCCGACTGCCAATGCGAACCACGGAACAATGTGCGCCAGATAAAACATCCTCTTGTTGCTTACTATCAATGCGTGAAACAACACCGTTACTACTATGACCACGAGCAAACGCGCCCTCGGATCGCCGAGGAGATTACTGCTTCGGATTCGTCGCGCGAACCTGATCACGAGGTAGATGATCGCGGCAATGGTAAGAAGCTGAAAGATCCGCAGCGTAGTTTGGGGGAGGCCCGGAAACATCTGTCCGCCGGTGTACCACTTCAGATACCGCAGACGCTCTTCGAGCAGGTTTTGCCACAGGCCCCCGCCAGTCAGCACTCTAAAGTGCACGTCGTCTCCGCGATTTTGTAATAAGAAATTCCTGTAATCGATCAGATCGTAGACAATCTCGTAAGCCATCACCGCTAGAGCACTCGTCGCGAAAAGATAGAGCCTTCTGGAGGAGAAAGCCCGCCATCCTCCTCTCATCAGAATCAACAGGCAGACAGCGCCAATCATATAGAGCATATTCGTGTGACTCATCACCCCCGCTCCCGCTGCAAGCCCTGCTGCTACGTAGAGGTGTGCCTTCTTGCGCTCTTCCGCCAACTCGTAGAGATAAAATGCGAGCAGCGCAAAGGCAGCCGCGGCATAATCATCTCTTAGCAGCCGGCTGCGCTCGAAAAACGTCTGATCTCCGACAAGCATAAGGACTGCTATAACGCCTGCGCGCCAATCAAAGAGCCGCCGGCCGATCAAATAGATCATCATCAGCGTCAGCGCGGCTGTCATCAAATTGAAGGCTCGTCCCTCCACCAGACCAAACCCGAACAACTCGTGGAAGCCGCTGAGGATCACGAAGTAAACCGGGATATACGAGTGCCATACGTTTTCGATGTTGCCGCCAAGATAACGCAACATTGGCAGCGCGAGCTTACCCCGATTGAGCATTTCATACGGGACTTGAAGCGTGAATGCCTCGTCGCCTTCAGGGATTGGGACAGTCCCCAGACCCTGGGCTGCGACGGCTACGAAAGCCGCGATGATCAGTGTGATTATGATAATTCCAGGGTCGAATCTAAGAGCTTTCATCATTCCATATCGACGCGATAACCGCGATATTACGGTGCGCTCGGGACAAAGATGCGGTACAAAATCGGTACGTCCACGAACAGCAGTAACACCATCAGCACGGCACATGAAATTACAGCAGCCATCAGTCGCGGCTCCCGGTACAACCCTTCCGGTCGCTGTGCCGCGCTATCTTTCTTGAACGCCAGAGAAAGGTAGATAGCCATCACAAGGGCCACCAGCGGAAACGACAGGATCAGCTCCAACCGATATCGCATAATAAAAGCGCCAAAGAACAACATAGCCTGCGAAGCATAAAACATTATCGAGACCAGCAACCGGCGTTCGTCATAAAAAGCGAAAGACTTTCGATACGTTTTGCTTCGAGTGGCATCGTCGATGTCGCGGTATTCGGCGAGGCGCTTAATCGCCATGAAGTAGCATCCGATCATCCAGTAGCTGATGAGCAGAGAAGCCGGCGGCAAGGCTTTGGTACTAGTAATGTACCAGCCGGCCAGCATCCTGAGGGGATTGTTTATCGACTCCGTCAACACGTCCAGGTAGGGCACATCCTTGCTCCGTATCGGAGCGATATTGTAGACGCAGCTCATCAGCCAAAGGCCCGCCAGGACCAGGACGAAACGGACAGAGATGGTCAGGCCCAGTCCAACGCCGGCGAGCATCAGAACAATCCACTGCAGGTACGCCAGCGGGATGTTCACCTGGCCCGCCGGAACAGGGCGATCACGCTTGCCAGGATGCTGGCGATCGAACCGAGCATCCAGTACCTCATTGATTACATAATTGCTCGAGGTCACCAGGCAAACCGCTACCAGCCCAATGAAAATATGCCACGGCAGTACCGACGTAAGGCGGCCACGATCAATGCTTATGGCGACCACTATCCCGGGCAGAACAAATACGTTCTTGATCCAGTGATCGGCGCGAGCAATTTTGATATGACCGCGCAAGGACGCTTGCCCTCCAGCGGGCGATGCCTGCTGACCGGTCTGTGATTCTAATGTTCGCATGACACTTGGTCTTTCCGTTACGAATGGTTGCGATTATTACCTGAAGAGGCTTCTGCGCAAATGAAATCTCTTTTGTCCGAACTGTCTTTGATCACGGTTCCTTTTCTGCTAGGGCAATTGCGGACAGTCCAAACGGAAATGAGAGCCTACCCAACATTCGCGCTTCGAGTTTGAGAAAAGAGACCAGCCCGCGGTTCAGCCATCGCGGAACCGGCTTCACGTCTGACTCCGTGCCGCCTCTCCACTTTGAGAACAACCGATGTGGAGCGGCCGCCCAGAACAACAGGGTGTTCGCATAAGTGGCGCGGCTAATCTTGAAGCCGTGCGCTAGCAATAGCCGCCGCAGGTCGGTCAGGGTGTAGCGCCGGTGAGTGCCTACCGCTACGTCGTGTGCGCCCCTCATCCACTGGTATGCGGGTTCGCGAATGAAGAACAACCCGCCCGGCCTGAGCACGCGATGCATCTCGGAGATCGCAGCGCTTGCTCGCTCGTCGTTCAGTTGATAAATCACATCGAAGCACGTCACGACATCAAACTTACCGTCGCCAAAAGGCAGCCTGTCCGCGGACGCCAGCGCGACTGTATCAAGTCCACGCGCCGCCCAAAACACCGCTGCGAGGGGCGACAGGTCGACTCCGTAGACGTCGCTGGATTTGAAGCGCTCGCGCAACCACACCATCGAATACCCGGTTCCGCACCCAATATCCAACAAACGCTGATTCGTTTCTCCCATCCCTGTGCCGAGCAACGAAGCCGTGACGGCGCGCATGCCCTCGTACCACCATAAGCGTTCCTCCAGCTCGAACATCGCGCGGTACTCTTCATCTCGCATATGAATTACAGATGCCAACCTGAGAGCGCAGGCATCCTTGCCTGCTTGACGTTCCGGGGAAGCCAGGCAGGGATGCCTGCGCTCCCAGAGTCGAACTATTTTTCCTGGGCCTCTTCGGACACAGAAATGGCTTGGGGAGCGTCTTCCGCGGGATGCACAATCTGCGCCTTGCGCATAATCACCAGCCGCCACCACAGGGCGCTCAAGTCTCGAAAGGTCTTGAGCAATCGCCTGAAGTTGAAGAACTGAGACTTCCCGTAGGCCCGGTGATAGTGATTAACCGGCGCTTCGGCGAATCGCAGTCCCGCGTCCTGAAAGCTCTTTATCATCTCAACGCAAATTGTTCCGCTCGTCGACGCGAGCCGAACGCGGTTGTAGCTTGCACGACGCACCAGTCTGAAATCGCAGTCCACGTCCCTGATCCTTATTCCGAAGGCGAGCTTGACCATCCAGCGATAAATTGTGCCGATGATGATCCTATGCCACGGATCGGAGCGGCTGATCTTGTACCCATTCACGACGTCGATGTCACCGGTCATGAGCCGCACCAGTTTTTCCAACTCGCGCACGTCGTACTGGGCATCTCCGTCGGTATAGAAGATCAATTCCTTTGACGCATTCGCAAACCCGGTACGCAGCGCGCTCCCGTATCCTCTGTTCGCCGTGTGGTGGATTAATCGAAGCCTGGGATAGATCGATTCCAACTCAGACAGGACCTGCGCGGTGTGATCCCGGCTTCCGTCGTTCACGACGATCATCTCATAGTCGTCCGTCAGTTTTCTGAGCGTCCGATCTGCGAGCACGACCATGCTGGCTATGGTCCCAGCGTCGTTGTAGGCTGGAAAGAAAACGGTGATGCTCGGCCGGTTACTCATTTGCACATCCTCGGAATTTGACGGCAACGTTCAAAAACAAGTCCAAATCGGGCGACGGCGACATCAGCTATCACGGTTCTGGCGCCGCCGCGCCCATCTGGGCCCGCCTTGTCTCCCAGATGATCTGATTGGCCATGTTTGTCGCGTCCTCAGTTGCATAGAAGACATCACCCAGAGCTTCATCGATAGATATGAATCGCACACCCATTGCCTTGTACCAGCGCAACAACTCGTCCAACAGATCACTGGTAAGCTGGTTCGCCTGAATCATCAAGATCTGTTTTACGTCCCGGCCTGCGATCTTTCGAGCCGCCGCGCGCGCCTTTAGTGTCTTGTCCAGCAGCGTCGACTTGAACGTAGCGATGACGAAGTTGGCGCATACCTTGTCTCCGCGAGCCAGCGCCGCGCAATAGGGTTGACTGAAGTAGTCGTCTCGCGAATCGATCGTCGCCGGCACTTCAACAAAACCGTTCTGCTTCAGAAACGCGCGGATCTCACGCGGTCTCTGTGTGTCCATCCCCAGCTTTAGAGATGGGTAACGAAAGTACTTCTGCTTTCTTTCGAACTTGCTCCACAGCGGGCCGAGCTCTTGTTCGTTCCTGGTTAGAGTATCTATGAACTCCTGCGCAGACCCTTTCTTTGGGCTCAAGCCCTTAAAGGTGAGGGTGCCGATGAGGTTGCCGCTGCGCAGCCACTCTTCCTGAAGGCCCTGATCCAGGGATTCGCCGGCTAAGAAGTCAACCGTCGGCGGGATGCCGTTGTCTTTGAGCGCGTGCAACAGCTTATCGAAATTCTCGCGCGCGTTTTCGGTGTAACACCAGTCGTCCTGATCGCGGTCCGGGTCTGCCGTTGAGCGCACCATACGGTTTATTGTCAGAGCGATTTCCATGTCCGCAAGCGAGTCTTCCGCATAATCGGGCCGCTTGCTTCGCGCTTTGAGCGATGCGCCGGCCACCTCCGGAATAGTGTTCAGCTCTTCCTGGCAGCGCGTCATTTCTGGCTTTGCTGCATGCGTATCCTTTGAGGTCGAACAAGCGGCGGAAAGAAAAAGCGGAATCGCGATGACCGCTATCAGTGAGAAATATTTCATTATTAATTCAAAAGGCTGAACACGCCCTTTACCCGGAAACGGCTGTTCGGCGAATTGTCCTAACCCAACCCCCGTCTCGTTCAATAGCAACGACGTGTCAAAGGGCGTCATTCTACAGGCCGCCGACGGCGGCGAGCAACGCGGCGCCTCCATCACACTTTTAACGGCGCCATCAAGCGCCAGGGGGGCGAATTGCAACGTTTCACACCTGAATCGCGGAGCGCGAGCCATCCCTTCCCTCATCTCGAATTCGAACGATCGCATTGAGCACTTCCTCGGGTGTGATCGTCATCAAGCAATCGTGATGAGGACAGGCGTGCACCTGATCGTCGCCTTCCAGCCTGAAGCACGGGCTGCAGGGCAACTCGTGGCGAATCACGATGTGTCGATCCCCAAGCGGTGCAGTCCGGCGGAAGTCGGTCGGGCCATAGATCGCCGCGACGGGCGTTCCAACTGCCACCGCCGCGTGCATCAGACCGCTGTCGTTGCACACAAGCAGATCGCATTGCTCGATCAAAGCCGCCACCTGCTTCACTGAAGTCTTACCGGCGGCAAGCGAGATTCTGCCCCTCAGCCCCGCCGCCACCTCACGGATCATTGCTTCTTCCGACGCCGAGCCGAAGAGAACAATTTGCGAATCCGGACTGTCTGCGAGGACTCTCCCTATGACCTCGCGATAGCGCTCGATTGGCCATTGCTTCCAACGCATCGCGGGAGAAGTTCCCGGTTGAAAGCCGATGATCGTGCGAGCCATGCTTCCGGCCCCACCCTCGAGGAATCTCCGGGCGAAAGCCCTGTCTTCATCGGTCAGATGGATAAACGTGGCCGCCGCGGAAGGGGCAACCGCGCGCGCCCCGGCCTCCGCCATCAGGTCGATGTATCGCTCAATCTCGTGCTCGTCCTCTCGCATCGCAAGCGGAAGGTTAAACACAAAACTGTAGCGGCTAAAACGGCGCGACCAACCGGGGCTCGTGACGTGCCCCAGTCGGAAAGGGGCGCCACTGGCAGCGATCAACAATGCAAGGGGCCAGGAATGGCTATGGAATTCGTTTATGGTGAGATCGTACCGAGTATGGCGAACTGCCTTCGCGCGTGCGAGCCATGCCCGGACGCCCGCTGAAATCGGAAGGTTGTAAATGTTATCGAACAGCGCTGAGCCCGCCAGCACCTCCTCGCAGCCGGTGTTATTCCCGACCTGGAGGTCTATCCTCGCCGCCGGATAACGCTCGCGCAACAGCTTGAGCGCGGGCGTGTACATTATGAAATTGCCAAGCCCGTGGTAAGCAAAAACAAGAATGCGCTCGACTTTCTCGGGAGAGAACTGAACACGAGGCAGACTCGACAGATACACCTTTAGCAGAGCTTCGCCCGGTACCCTTATCACCTCTTTCAATATCTGCTTCAGGTCCATACTGCTAGCCTACGTAGCCGAGGCTCTTCAACCTTTCAATCACATCGGAGTTCTCTTCGTCTGAATACAAGACCCCGTTTGTATGTTCAGCGTCGCCCTGAGCGGCAAATCTAATGGAGTGAGCGCTCGAATAGTCGGCTGAGATCATTTCCGTAAGGACCCGCCCGTCCACGTCATCGGGCACACTCTGATCCGACAAGTACAGCAGCGTCGGCGCCATATCGTAGATGCGCGCAACGTCCAGGCTGGACCCACGCGTGATTGCGCTGCCGTTAGCGATCATTACCCCGTTCATTCGGTGACATCCCGATATGCCGAACGCGTCAACCATGAACCTGTTGGACGTGAAGTCCGCATTTCCGAGGGGCAAGTAACGCATGTCGGCGGGTAGGAAAGCGATGTCTGGAGCGTCGCCGACGAGCGGCCCGCTGTAGATATCTTCGCGCCGGAAGACCTGGCCGACCCACGACGTGTTAGTCAGCGGGTCTTTGAGCGCTCGAAGGCGTTCGATGATCGCCTCGCGAACGGCTTCGTATTCGTCATCGGCTACGATACCGTTGGGCTCGCGGCCCTTGAGGTTCACATAAATCTGCCCATAGTTTCCCTTTGAAAAGGCTACTGAGCGATTCCAGTCCACGTCGTTGAACGACAGAAAGAACTTGCCGAGCAGCTTCGAGGCGCCCGGCTGCGAACTCACTCCGCGTGCCGGGCGAAGCGCGCCGGGAATCCTCCTGGTTAACCTGAACGCAAACTCCGGAGTCAGACCCAGCGAGAACATCAGCTTCTTTGCGCGAGTGACAACGTCGGGCTTCAATTTTATAAAGCCTTCCTGAAGCAGCCAGACGTTAAGCGAGCAATATTTGTGGACGGGCCCGAACCCGTGATCCGACGCGATCAAGACGAGAGGGTTGGCGCCGGCAAGCTCGATCAAGCGCCCAACTATTTCATCAACCCGTCTGAAGTACTGATGGACCCGATCGCCATATGCTTTAGCTTCGTCCTTGTTGTGCCTGGGATGCTGGTCATCGATTATGTGCCACAGCTCGTGCTGAATGCGATCGGTCCCCCAGAAGTACTGAAAGAACGCGTCCCATTCGTACCGGGTCATCAAGTACTCGGCGACCTTCGCCTTGTACTCGAGTTCATCAAACAGCTCATCAAGCACAGCACCAACGTTGCCTTCGGCGTAGGTCTGAGACAGATGCAGCCGATAACTCCCGAACGTTGCCTCTATCTCGGCTAGCAATGATGCTGGATAAGTGAAGTCTCTGCGGCCGCGAGGGGTCATGAAATCGGCGATCATCAGGCCGTTTATTTCATGCGGTGGATAGGTGCAAGGAAAATTGTGAACTATGACGCGCTTGCCCGCATCGCTGAGCAAATCCCAGATGGTGCGGCCCTGACGAAACGAAGCGTTAACGGCCAACTCGCGGTTTGAGCGATGATCTCGTCTGACGAACTCGAATATGCCGTGCTTGCCGGGGTTCTTGCCGGTCATGAAAGAAGACCACGCGACGGCGGTGATAGGCGGAAAGGTAGTCTCGAGATCCGCCCGGGCGCCACCGGCAATCAGCTTCGAGATGTGAGGGAGGTAGCCCTTCTCAATCAGGGGATCGAGCACATTGAAGGAGGCACCGTCGAGTCCAATGACCAGGAGTTTATTGCTCATACACTTGGCTTAACCAAGGCATGAATATACGTTGCGTTCGTGGTTTGTTCAACTGGGCGTATGTTTCAGCTTGTGCGTCACGATTGCACTTTTCCGTCCGAAGGCAGGCAAAGCCAAAAACTGCACGCACTGCGTGCAGAATTGACGTGGAGCACTATCGGCTTCTCATGCGGATTGAAAACTCCGATGCACGCGAATGGTACTTGAAGGAATCCGCCGATCAGAACTGGAGCACGCGCGTACTGGAACGTCAGATGTATGATCATACCGAGTTTCCGCTTCCGAACAGCTAGCAGTTCGTGGTAAAAACGTGACTAGTGGAGGACGTAGACAATGTCGAGTCAAGCATTGGAGCACATCATCGAAGAAGTGAACACCCTGACGCCTGAGGAGCGGCGACAACTCCTTGCACACCTCGAGAGAGACGAGCGGACGGCTGACCTCAGGCGGATTCAGGGCAAGTATGCCGGCATGAAGACAAGCAGTGATGCTTTCGCTGCGCGGAAGGCTGAGGAGATTGAACTGGAAGGTCGCCGGCGCCGATGATCTACGTCCTTGATGCGTGTGCGATGATCGCGCTTCTACTCGGCGAGCCGGGCGAGGAAGTGGTTTGGGCCCACCTTCTGGAGAAGGGCGCGAGTTGCGTCGCTCATTCCCTAAACCTTTGCGAGGTTTTCTATGACTTGTATCGCGATTCTGGCGAGGCTGCTGCCAGTGAGGCGATAGAAGACCTCAGGTGGCTCGGGGTGGTTGAGCGAAACGATCTCGATGAGACGTTCTGGCGGGAGGCTGGCACCCTCAAGGGTACGCACCGCCGTGTTTCCCTAGCCGATTGCTGCGCATTGCACTAACCAAGCGTGTCGGCGGAACACTGCTGTCCTCAGACCATCACGATCTCGATCCACTGGCGCGCTCCGCGTCTGTCCGATTACCTTCATTCGATAACGAAAGATCGTTCGGTTCAAAGCCGACCCACTTCGAGAGTACCAAGTGCCGGGGCTGCGATTCTGCAATTGTACGGCGCTGGCCGTTGGGCCTACTGGCTTTGAGCCTATCTCCCAATTTGATCGCAGCCAAATTGCAATATTGCGGGCCAGACCCATGATTGGCTGTGAATGGATGATGGGGATGGAGTGGTTCATCCGCCGTCTCGTCACTCTTCAGTGAGCTCTTCCTCCAATTGCCAGACAACATCGGCGACGAAATCGCCGAAGCCCCAGCCGATGCCCTCGGTCATCTCTTCAACTCGGGCCAGCCGCTCACTGAACTGCGGATACAGCTCCTGTGCCTTGCCGCGCAGCAGGCCGGCCAGTTCTTCCAGCACCGACTCGACGCTGTTGTAGAACGGCTCGTCGATGTCCCCATACTCATGGGTAAATTCCGCCCCGTTTTCCACGTAGGTCATCAGCAGCTCCACCGTGCCGGAGAGATTGCCCGAGGCCTTGCGGTAATCGCGGATAGCCTTGCGCGCCACGCCCAGTTTCAGCGCACCTACGCCATCAGCGCGTTTGGAAAAGAATTGTTCAACGATCCTTTTTCGATACGACTCGAGAACCTCGCCACCACTATCCGCGGCCTGGCAGCGGGCTTGGATGAAGTCGCGGTTTTCGGCGCCTGAATCGTAAAGATCTTTTACCAGGGCCAGCAGCGCGGGCTTGTCCAAGGCGGTGAGGTGTCGGCGGGTGGCGCTCCAGCCGCTCGCCTTCCTGGTGGGTTTCTTAGCTTCGTCTGGCATTGGTTTACGGAGTTAGCGTTGGCATTGCCTGAGCTTCGCTTCGAAACCTCTTAACACTTCGACAAGCGGGAAGCCGACAGGTGTCCCGCTCAGTGGAACATTACAGCCTCGATGTCACTTATCTCGGTTGGCTACCGCGTGAAGTCGCTTCGACGGCACACAGTTTCGCTACTCAGCGGCTGCGCGAATACATAGTCAAGGTAATCCCGCAGGCTCACGAGCGGGTCAAGGGAGCCGGAGGCGGAAATTACTTAGAGTTGCTCGCCCCACCAGCGACACGCTGTCATCGGAGACGAGCCGCACGTTGAAGCCGAAGTCAACTTTGCAGATCTTGCAACACCTCGATCACGAAGTTGGCTTCTTCCTTCTGAAGTCGAATCCTGGCGATACCTGTCCGGTCGTCGGATTGTGGATCTCAAACCTCACCCACGTTCGATCGGGTACGCGCTTGGTCAGCTTCTTGTCAAAGCTCAGGACATGCTTGTACATGCCGTTGCCCGTGAAATACCTGTCCTCGTATTGGATTTTCCTCAATCCGATGTCGCCGACCCATATCTCGGATTCGTCGGTCCGGAAATTCCTGCCGGCCAGCTCGAGACCTGGCTTGGCTCCTTCGGTGAAAATCGCGTCGTTGATTATCGGCATCGGCCATATCTCGAAATTCTTGTTCGACGCCGCGGTGGCTGAGTTGCCCGCGCCGTCGTAAACCGTAATCCGCACTTTCGCTTTGCCGCTGACCATCTCAGCCGGAACCTGCCAGTCGTAAGTTTGGGTCTCGCCGCTGCTCGGCGCCGTGTTCGAGACGATTTCCTGATAGGTGTTGCCGTTGTCGAGCGAGACTTCGATCACCCGGCGAAGCACACCCACGTTGTCCGTCTCTCTCCACTTAATCTGACTGGTCATACCGCCGCCCAACGGATCAACAGTGTTGTGCGAGAGGAGCGAGACGGCCGGCGGAGTCGTGTCCGGCGGGCCGTTTACTATCTCGAACGGCGACGCGCTCACAGACGAGACCGGCAGATTGACGCCGTCAAGGACCGTGACTCTGATCCTGGCCGTTGTAGTCGGCCAGCCTGGCACTCGCCAGTCGAAGCTGCGAGCATTCCCGTTCAGCGTCGCAATAGGACTGAACGAAACGCCGTCCGGTGAAAACTCGACTTTCTGACTCGTGAGACCTTTGTCGTCCGCCGCGCCCCATTGAATTCGAATCGTGTTGCCGACTGTGAAGTGCTCGCCGCCCACCGGTGACGTCAAGCTTACAGACGGTGGCGAGTCAACCGGACCGCCGGAGCCTTGCGATTGAACATTGTAAACCACGAGAGCGAAGTCTTGATCGGTGAGGTCGTTGTTGCCTGGCACTCCGTCACCCGGAATGTTCGCGGCGACTATGCGAATGGTGAAATCGCCCGAGGCTCCCAGTGGCGCCCAGACTGATTCGAGATTGTTGAGTCGGTCAGGCGTGCCTCCCGCGATTGACACCGCGCCGGAGAAGTGGTTTCCGAGATAGGTCTGGCCGCCGAAGTCCACTTGCAAGTCGAGGTCGTTGACTAGAGGCGTAGCAAGTGCGCTTCCGGGCGCATCGGTCCACGCGAGCGTCACGCGGAACGGTTTTGATGGATCAGCAATTTTTCCTTGCACCGTGATGACCTGACCAGTGTTTGAAAGCATCTGGTCCTGATCGACCAGGATTCTGGATACTCCGTCGAGGGCACGGCCGAGGTTCATCAGCCCCCAACCTTGATTGGCGCCCGGCAAAGTGTCCCCCGCCATCACTCCGGTCATGTACGACGACGAGTTTGTGAGATAAGCCTTGGTCATTGCGGGGCTGGGCGCGTGTCCTACTGACTGCTGGAAGAACTGGCGAATGAGCGCCGCGCCGCCTGCTACGGCCGGGGCGGAATGGCTGGTTCCGGAAGACCATGTATAGAGCGACTGCCCGAACGGATAATTCCCTGGGCCACAGACTCCTAGCGCATTGAAGCCGCGCGATTGGGACCTCGCTCCTTGAATGTGGGTCCCGGGCGCACAGATGTCGGGTTTGGTTCGGCCGTCGGTGGACGGTCCGCCCGACGAGAATGATATCAACGAGTTGATGTCATCTGCGCCGGTTGAGTCAATACCGCAACCATCGATACCGGCTCTGAGGTTTTCGCTTGCCCCCACCAGAATCGTGTTCTTTGCGCTGCCCGGCGAAGTCAGATTACCGCTCGGCCCCTTGTTGCCGGACGAGAAGACAATTGTCATCTCCTGATTGCCCTGGACGGCCAACTGAGCGTCCCTCACAAGCGAATCGTATGTTTGGCAATCAGTTGTGTAAGAGTTGTTGTACGTGCCCCAACTGTTGCTCGAGATGCGGGCGCCGTCGCTATACATCTTATCCAACAGCACCGAGAAAGTCGGATTAGTATATGCGGGCGCAAAAACCTGCGAGACCCCAAGGCGAGCATAGGGATGAACGCCAAGTCCGAACTTGTATCCCTCAGTGTCAACGTCAGGAAAGCTCGATCCGACGTTGTAGCCGCCGACGATTGAGGCGTTGATGGTGCCGTGTCCGGCATAGTCCTGCGGCACCGCATCTTGATCGAAGGCTCCAACGTAGCGAGCGTATGCGACGCGCGACAAACCGGATGAATTCAAGAAGTCCCTGTGCAGCACCTGAGGATCAAGTGATCCCTGATCGATTCCTGTATCGGCCACGTCGACTATGAAGTCGGGACTCGAAGTGATTCCCTTGGACTGAAGCCAGGACAGATAACTTGAAGGCGTCTCGCTCCCGGTGAGCTTTCCCGCGAGGATGAGATCTTGCTTCTCGTCGTGCAACACCGGCTCGCTCCAGGATTCGATCCAGACGACATTGGTCATTCGCGCAATGTCTGCCAACTGTCGCGGTTGAACTTTGACACGGATGTTGGTGTAGTTTAGAACAGTTGTTGGCGGATTGATTAGTGAGGCCGATGATCGAGCGACCAGATCCTGAATCTCGCGAGCCGTGTTAGCGCTGGACACGAGCTGAATCGTCGAGGTGATCTCCTGGTCGGAGTTGAGCGAAATCTCAGGCGCGATTTTGTACGCCGGCTTAAACGCGCCGGTCCATTGAACATGACTGGCGTCGTCGGACTTGAGGCTGTTGATGCGAGCCAAGCCGCTGGCATCGGCGCGAACCAGGTATGCGTTGTTCGGAATGTAGGAGACTATATCGGCATAGGACTGAAGCTCGGTGACCCACTGCTTCTTGATTGGCCCGACAAACTGCACGAGATAGAGTTGCTCGTCCGCGGAGTCCGATTCGCCCAGCGCATTTGACGAGACAGCTTCGCCCTCGGTTGTATCCAAGGCGCCGGCGCGGAGCAACAAAACGTTCAGGTCGTCGCGAACACTTGAGCCGGAAGCGGACTGAAAGCTGACCAAATCGGCCGCCGCGCGAGGCGCGCTCATTAGGACGAAGGCGCCGTAGTCCTGCGTGATCGAGCCGCCTTCGGCGAGGATCGCGTCGCGAAGCTCGGGCTCATTGGCTTGAACGATTACTTTGTGTCTTGATGAACCGCTGCGATACGAAGCATCAAAGACGGGGCGGTTAGCGCGCAGGACTGATGAATCAGAATGCGCGCTGAACTTGCCCACGAACATCAATGCAAAGATAAAGAGTGCAATAGGCGTTATGCGATGGAATTGTCGAGCCATTGTTCGCGTGCTCCAGATTGCGCAGTGTCCGGTCTCGATTCGGGGTATTGGCTATGATCGGCGAGGAAAAATGCCAGCTATGTCCCTTGTCCGAATGTGCGAGCCATTTGTTGCGCGTAGGCTGAGATCAAGACCAGAGGGGCAAACCCAATGAGGGGCAAACTCAAGAGGACTGGGGGTGTCCCGAACTTGGCTCGATGGTAAGGGAGGGGGCAAGGAGAGTCAATAGTTTTTGCCCCTGCGTGTTTTGCCCTGCCGATGACTGAAGACGCACGCGCCAATCTGTGAGAGGTCGCGCCACCTTTGAAACTCGCTTCATCGGGTGTTACGGTTAATCGGCGACCGGTTGTTAGCATTGAGGTGGGTGCGAGACCCCCTAAACACTGATGGCAAACTCATTAGTAGACATTGCATCCTCGCTATCGTCGCTGGTGGAGAAGAGGCTGTTCGCCGAGTACGGCGCTGTATTCGCGACCACGGGAACACCTCCGCCGGCTATCATCTTTGATGACACCGAGCAGGTGGAAGCATTTCAATCTTCGCTGTCCCTGGGTCGGGCGGTGTTCGGCGATCACGAGATAGAGCTTCAGGCTGTTGCGCTCGGGGCGTTATCAGCCGCCGCGTTGGAGATGGTCGATCGAGGCGGCAGTATAACGGCGCGTGCGGCTGACGCGGGAGGCCGGTCTTACATGGACACTGTGAGGTTGTGGACACGAAACGTAACGCGCGGGCTCGAGCACTGGGAGGGCCTCGGGCGAATCACTCGTGACCGGGCGCACTCGATTCGCGAGTTGACCCCTGTCGAACAAATAGCCGCCATTCTCAATCTTGAAGAGACCGACCAGCTCTTCTTTGGGACGTTCTTTGATAAGTCGATTCTCTATTCGGTCGCCGCCCCTGGAGCATCCCAGCACCTGTCAATGTTGGCGTTTGATGTGGCTGAATACGAGGATCCCGCGGTTGACCGGGTGTTTAGCCGGCATGGCTGGTACCGGACTGTGCCCAATGATCTTCCGCACTTCACCTACCTTGGTCACGACCCGGACTCATTGGCCGAACTTGGCCTCCAGTGCGTCGAGCGTATTCACGGCGAACGCGTGTACGAATTTTGGACTCCGGACATCGACCGACTGCCGGACAGTGCTCGTCGGTCGTAGTTCATTCCTGTCTCATCGTTGTGATATGAATGTGTCCTGTTAGACTAAGCTTAAGACGGTTGAAACTTGATCATGTGGCGTCGAAGGCTGACTTACACGTCGTTTCTTGAGCAATAGACTGGAATCGGGTTCAAGGGTGCGGAGATGATGGTTCGGCACTGCGGTCTGGCACGGGGGTTGTAGATACCCACAGCGAGTTCGGATATTAATCTCGAACACTCACAAGCGTCCACAGCTCGCACGCTCGCTTATTGAATACTTTTACAAAAGATGCGTGGCGGCTAAAGACGGTTGTTATTGAAAAGAGGGAGTCTTCGGCTCCCTCTTTTCGTTTTACGCTGGACTCGTTTCGACGAAGTGCCAATGAATCTCACCCCTTTCTCGTTGGGCTTCGCGAAGCAAACGGGTCAGCGCAGGATTTGGCAGCTGCGCAACGAGGCGTCATCGCGATGTGGGTACGTAATCAGATCACGAGGGCGATTGAAGGCGGTCCGGCAGCTCCATGGAAAGGGGATGGCGCAATGAAGCAAGGTGCCAACAACCGGAGACCGGGCAAGATCCTGGTCGTCGAAGATAATGTAGATTCGCGGGACCTTCTTGCGAAGCTGTTAGGAATGAGCGGGTACGAGGTTTCGTCCGCGTCGGACGGTGAGAGCGGTTATGCGGCGGCACTAAAGGAGGTTCCGGATCTTATTATCACCGACATCAATATGCCGAGGATGGACGGGATCGCTTTGTTGAAGAAGGTCAGGCTCGAAAGGCTGCTCACCCAGACAGCGGTGCTTGTAGTAACCGCATTCGGCGGCGAAGCCGCGCGGGAAGCGGTCGAGGCAGGAGCGGATGCCGCTACCGCGAAGCCTTTTGACTTCAACCACTTCGTCGAGACGGTCAGGAGCCTGGTCTTTGCACGACGGAAGCTTGCTGACGGCTGATCGCGCCTCGTCACAGTTCGGATCGGGGATTTTGGGTGATGTAACAGGGTCTGCACTGCTGGCGGCGTGTGGAGAATCACTGCATTTGCTTGAGGCTAGCCTTTGCTTCTTGGACCTTCGACAGAATATTCAGAAGGAGCGCCGAAGGCTCCTTCTTGCTGCCACGCGTTATTTCTCCGGCCTTGGTTGTCAACGTTCCCTGCGGTGTTACCAGGGAGACGTAGAATCTGCTCTGGTTGCCGATCTTGGACACGTCGACGAACAGGGACCACTCATGCTGATCCATGAGCCGAGTAGTAATCGGCGCACCGGACCCGACTTTTTCGTCTGTGAGCGCGAACGCCTTCGCCGCCTCCAGGACGGCTTCGAATACATCGATCTGTTGAAGCGTGAACGACCCTGCAACTGTATTACCGCCGTCCCCCAGTAACACGCTGAACATTCCCTTAGACCCTTCAATGGCCGCGATGTAGAAGCTGGGGCCGGTCGGCGGATTTAGTGCTTTACGCGGGTCTAGCGGTTGCTGCTCTATGACCGGGTTTTGCGACTTCTTCGTTTTTTCCTGAGCGAAAACCGCGGCCGATACCCACAGCGTTAACAACCCAACCGCAACAATCTTTATCATCAACTTCGTTTGCATCCGTCCTCTTCCTCGAATTCTGCTTTATCGAAACGCGATGGGCGGCCTCTTGTTTCGTCTAAATCGTGGAGATCGGTTCTTCCTCGCGAGAGGGCTCCAGTGGAGCGCCGATGCCGTGCGTTTCGTCCTCAGCCCCGCGACTCAAACCCTGGGTTTCCCTTGCGCGACCGCCTCGCAGTAAATAGATGATCCCGCCGGGCAAGCTGGTTATGATCACTATGCCCAGCCACAAGAGGGACAGAGTTGCTGCCTGGTGGGTAGCCTGTTGCGCATCCACTCCGATGGCGACGGACTGAAACAACAGTATGTAGGATGCCTCGCGCCAGCCGGCTCCGTTCACTGACAATGGAATCATTCCAATGAGACCTATCGCCGGTATGAACACCATATAGTCTATCCAGCCGTGCTGCGTGTGAAGTCCAATAGCGCTGGCGGCAAGAATGTTGACGAACGCGCAGCCAAATTGCACGCCCAAAGATATGATCAGTGTAACTGTGGCCAGACCCCACTGCCCCCGGTACGAGTTGACCGACTCGAAGAGGCGCTCGACCCTTTCATCCGCCCCCTTCATTCTGAACAGGCTCAGCAACCGGTGAAGCAGGTTGTAAGTCGGGCGATAAAACAGCGCGAGGTTCGCTGCCATGAAAGCGACTCCAATCAAGGCAAACAGCGGAGCCAGCAGAACTCCGTTCTCGGGAGGGATACGCGTTCCGCCATAGGCCGCCACCAGCGTAGCCGCCACCAACAGCCCGCCCATCCCGACGTCGCGATCCAGAAACACAGTTGCAGTTGAGGCGCTCAGCCGGCCAGTTTCCTTGTGCAGGTAATAAACTTTGAATACGTCTCCGCCGATTGCGGAAGGAAGGAAGAAGTTGAAGTACATTCCGAGGTAGTACAAGGACAGGATCTTCGGAAAGCCGGTCTCGATTTCCAGAGGCTTGAGTATAAGGTACCAGCGATAGGCGCTAAGTGTCTGCACCAGTAGATAAACGGCAACCGCCGCGACCAGGTATGAAACATTGACCTCTCTCAAGTTCGCCCAAAGATCGCCGATGTGAACAACCCTGGTGAAGATATAGACCAGGATTCCGACGCTGAAGACGACTTTCAGAAGCAGTAAACCACTCTTCTTCATTGTGTGACGTTTGTTCCGCCTTTGTTGGATATAAGCAACACTCGAGGAAGCTCAACTCTATCAAGAATTCCATTCAACTTTACTTGAAAGATCGGATGACTGGCAAGCACTCGCGTTTGGACGGGCATCCGCGCTCTTAGCGCCTCATACTCAGCCGCATTTATCAAGCAAAAAACCTCCTTGCCGGAAATGAGGGCAGCCTCGATTTCGTCCTGATGATAGTACTCGAAGATCGGCATGCGGAGATAAAAAACCATGCTGGGATAAGCTGTTCTGTAGTAACCCACGAGCGCATCGGGACCGGCCTCGGAGGCGATTACCTCACACATTGAGCGAACGGGCTTGAAGCGCTCAAAGTCCGGAAGCGCCCACAACACGAATACCCAATTGCAGACAGACACAGTCAGGGCCGTGGCAAGCACGGCCGAGCGCGTTCTCTTAACAAGCACCGCGCCCGCGGCCGTCATAGCCCCAAGAATCGCGACACAGCCGATCAGTCTGGCGCCGGCGATTTCATAAGGTTGCGTCCCTTTGCCGAAGAAATACAGGATAATCGCCCCGGACGTTGCGACGGATGTCGCTAGCACAAGCGTAGTGAACCGCATGACACCTTGCTGGGGCGGCCGTTCGCTGCCCATGAACCGGGTGAGTAAGTGTCCTACTAGAGCAGCGGCTGCCGGATAGACTGGCAGAATGTACAGGTCCTCTTTGCTTTTGGAGAACGAGAAAAAGACTACGATTAGGACGATCCATATTCCGAGCAGAGCGGAACCGTTTGGATCCGCGGTCGATCGACCCGTTCCGCGTCGTATAGACCAGAGACCCCTTGCCCCGAACCAGGCAAGCGGAATCATGAATATCGACCACGGAAAGAAGTCGCCGACCAGGGCCGGAACATAAAAAAAGAAACCTCGCCTCGGCCCCCAGGTCGACTGCGTGTATCGCGAGAAATTGTCTTGAAGGATGAAGGTCTCAATGTGAGTCCAGCCGTGCTGAAAGTAGACAGCGATATACCACGGCAAAACGATCGCCGTGACAATAACCAACCCGGTTGGCAGCATGATCTCGCGAAGCTTGTTGAGCCGGCGATAGACTGTCAGGTAGATAAAAAGCGACGCTGCCGGTAAAGCGACTGCAACCGGCCCTTTTGTGATTACTCCGAGACCTATGAATGCGTACATCAAAACCAGATAAAGCCGGCGCCGCTCGGGCCTCCTTTCCGCGAGGATGAACATCAACAGCGCCAACGCCATGAACGCCGACAGATAGACATCGATCATTATGCGCCGTGAGAACATCAGAAATCGCGGGGCCGCCGCCAATCCGATTGCCGCGAGCAGTCCCGCGTCCACCGAGAATAAAACCCGGCCTAATCCGTAGGCTGTGGCAAGCATGATCATCGCTCCCAGCACGATGGGAAGCCGCTCAGCGGTCTCGGATACGCCGAACAGCTTGTAAAACGGGACGACGATCCAGTAGCTGAGAGGCGGCTTGTTGAGGCGAGGGCGATAGTTGAACGTGGGATTGATGTAGTCGTGAGCCTCGATCATCTCGCGTGGGGTCTCTGCGTAGAACGATTCGTTCGAGTCCCACAATGAGGACGCCCCCAGGCGGACAAAATAAGGCGCTGCGGCAAGGGCAAGGGTGACTATCAACACCCACTGCGTACGGGTTAGAGAGCTTTTCATCGGCGAGTGAAGTTAAGTATCACAGGGAAGGGAAAAGCGCAAAGAGCGAAGGGCCAAGGGCAAGGGGCAAGAGCGAAGAGGAAAGAGCCAGATATTCGTTTGGCGGCGGAGCTGTTTGCCCCTCGTGCTTCGCCCTTGGCCCTTCGCCCTTTGCCGTTTCCTTACTGAATGTTGAGGCTCACGACGATCGGCTCCCTGGTTCGCACGACCTTGAGCGCGACCTTACCATGCTGAGTCGAGAGGAAAGCCTGGAGTTGAGCCACGCTCAGCAGCACTCGCTCCTGCGTGCCGATGATGACGTCGCCAGCCTTCAACCCTGCGCGCTCTGCCGGGCTGTCCTTTGCGACCTGCGACACAAATACGCCACCCCTCGCCTGAAGACTGGCCGCGAGCTGCGGTGTCAGCTCCCGCGCGGTGAATCCGGCCTGCAAGGTGATGTCCGAGCCAATTGGGCCACTTGTGAAGGCGGGGCCGTCGTATTCAGTTCGAGGGTTTCCCGGTCTTGGCGGCGGACCAGTATTCGCGGGTCCGAGCGCTCGCAGGTCATCGTAGATCCGTCTTATTTCAATCTCCAGTTCTCGGATCGCTTCGCTGGTCTCTCGGGAGGGAGGGCTCTTTTGATAGGTGCGGAAACCGGCCTTAAGTTCCTCGAGACGCGTTTCAAGTTGATTGCGCTCGGAGAGTTCAGGCTGCAGGACCTGGGCGAATGGACTCATCACGTATGGCGGTTCGGTGCTCGGCCGCCCCCCCAACACCGCTTTGAGGTCTACAGGCTGATGATCTCTGATCGCGCGAAGCTTGATCGCCTGTCCGGCCGGCAATGATGAGAGCAAAGCTCTGAGGTCGGCAGTGCCCGCGACATCAAAATCATCCACTCGTGTGATGATGTCACCGAGCATGATGCCGGCTTGAGCCGCTGCGCTTTCAGGGGTGACCTGTCGTACGATTACACCGGCCCTGTGCTGCAGGCCCAGGCCTATGATGTCCGGGTCTGAAAGCTGGGCCACGCTGTCGCCCTTTACACCGAGCCATCCGGCCGGCACATTGTCCTTTTTCTCGATCACCCGTTTCGCGACCGTGTCTCGAATGAACTCAAGTGGGTAAAGATAAGCTCGCCCGAATCCTGCGTATTGTGCGATCCCTACAACCTGATTGTCGGGAGTCACGACTACACTCCCGTCACTGCGAGCGAGCAAGCTGTCGGATCGCAGTGTTAACGCGCCGCGCGCCCTGGAGTAGAGACTGTCGACCAGCACATGGCCTTGCGAAACCACGATCGACGGCGCAAGGTAGACCTTGTCGATGACCGATTTTTGGACGACGTCGCTGCTCAATATCTTTACCGCTGCTCCGTTCAACAGGCTGCCCGGGGCGGCGATCTTTGGCGCAGTGGCCTTGAGAAATGCTACGTCCAGCACCGCGAACCCGGTGGCGAAGTCAATCCCAATCAATTTCGCCGCCAGTGTTGTTCCATCGCTGGTCGTGACAGATAGCTGGTGCTGCTTGTCCCGCGGATCCAGATTGGTGAGCCTGGTGACTACGTGGCCCTGGTCGTCTACGATGATGCCGGTTGTAATGTTGTAAATGTACGGTGGAGCCGTCCCCGCAACACCGACCCTGAGCTTCTCTTGTTCACGCATGACCTCGACCATCTTTTGAAGGTCGATTCTGTGAACGACCGATACTGCCCACGGTACATTCGAGTCTGTCGCCACCGCTTGCGGAGGCTGCGGCGCCTGCGCCGGCGCCGCGGACGCGACCATCATAATAATCAGGATTGCTGCTGCGCTCTTACTCATGAAACTCGTTCCCTGCCAGGCCAATTCAAAAAGAAGTACCGACATTATGCACGGTCCGCTGGCCGGCGCTCACATACAAAAGCGGTTGCGCGCCAACGCTCACCGTGGGCATCTGAACATCCATATCTCCGTTCCGTCCACGTACCAAAACGACTCCGCCATCCTCGGCAGTCAAGTAGCCGGCCGGTGCCGCTCTACCGGCGAGGACATCACCTCGCCTTACTCTCGGCGTGCTGGAGAAATCGGGATACTGACGCCGGGTGGCGGCTACGACAGGGCCGGGTGATGGTGCGACTAAATCCGGCGCTGAGGGCGCGGGATTACCCGGCGTTGGCGTCGGTATGGGCACCGCCCCGCGTGACTGTGACTGTGATTCGTTTGAGACTCTTGGGTTAGCCGAAAATAACCCCGCGTACTGCGCCGCGAAGATCATAACAACCAGGCCGGCAGTTGCCGCACCGAGCCGAAGGTAGGCGGTCGGACCAAGCCGCCAAAACGAGCGTCGGGCCTTCACTTCCGCGAGCCGCGCATTCAACATCGCGTCGAAGTTGATCGGCGCGCTCACGCGGGCGCCCCCCGCTACGAGCTTTCTCAGTGCCGCCCGCTCGATTGCGAAGCGTTCGCAGTCATCGCATTGGCCGATATGGTCGGTTACCTCGAACGAGAGTAAATCCGGCTTCTCGGCCTCGTCGATGCGTTCCTTAATATATTTACAACCGTTCATCTTTCACCTTTCTTCAAATGTAGGCGCTCAGTTTCTCTTTCAAGAGATTGCGCGCCCGATTAATTCTGGACTTCACTGTTCCCTCGGATAAGTTCAGCGTCTGAGCTATCTGGTCGTAGCTTAGTCCTTCAACGTCTCGGAGGACGATGGCTGCCCGGTATTTCTGCGGCAACGAAGTGATCGCGCGGGCGACGGCACTGCGGCGTTCATTTGCAATCAGCGCTTCGTCCTGAAGCATGTTCAGATCGGGTGGATCAATCTCAATAGCCTCACCGTCGTCGTTAGTGAAAGGCGAGAACAGCGAGACAGTCTTCCGCCGCTTGCGCCTTCGAAGCTCGCTAATCGCCAGGTTCGTCGCAATCCGATAGATGTAGGTCGAAAAGCTGTAGTTCGCCTGGTAGCGCGATGCGCTCGTGTATACGCGTATGAATGTTTCCTGTGCCAACTCCACGGACCTGTCGTAATCGTCAAGCATCCGGTAGACGAAATTGGTTATCGGATTGCGGTACCGGCGCACTAATTCCTGAAACGCGACTTCGTCGCCATCGCGAATTGCGGCTAGCAGTTCGTGATCATTTGCTGCTTCTGCTGACCGGCTGCCGCCTAGTTCAATCGCTTGCGCCTGGTGAGTGACTGCTGCCATTCGGCCCGTGTCTTCCCTTTGGGGTTTTGTTACGGCTCCATAATTATACCCAGATTGATCACGTCTGAGTAAGCATAAAGTTCCGAAATGTTCGCATTAAGAACACTTGAAGGGATCAGGGCGGCCGAAAGCGTTGGTTGACAACCGAGTTGCCACCTATATAATGAATATCTTTTGCGCAACCCAGATTTCTTTGTGATTATGGTAATAAGGTCAGGCCGCGCGGGAGTCCTGGCTCGATCCAGATTCGGGGATGAACATAGTTGTGGCTCAGATCAGCGAGGATGAGGGACTGAGTGTCCACCATCTTTATCCGGAGGGCGAGCCGGGTCTGGCAGTCGGAGAGGGTCACCTAATCGGGCCATGCGAGTTGAGTCTACGGGCGACTCGCGCCGACGAAAAGGTCGAGCTGATTGGCAGTGTAAGTGTGGTCGTAGAGTTTGAGTGCGACCGCTGTCTGACTGATTTATCCGTTCGCGTCGAGGAATCGTTTGAACTGCTGTACGTTCCTCCGCTCGGAACCGGAGACGAACACGAGCTGGGTGAGGACGATCTCGCGTTAGGCTTCTATCAGGATGGGGTCATTGACGTAGACGATCTCGCGCGCGAACAAATAGAGCTGGCTTTGCCGATGGCTCGATTGTGCACTGAAGAGTGTCGCGGCCTTTGCCCCGAGTGCGGCGCGAACCTGAACCTTGGCGACTGTGCTTGCAGCAAAGAGCAAGTTGACATTCGCTGGGCCGCGCTTAAGGAATTGAAATCCAAACTGAACTGATAACCAGGAGTACATAATGCCAAATCCGAAGCGGAAACATTCAAAGTCGCGCACCGGCAAGCGCAGGGCGCACGATCATCTGACACCCGCCGCGGTGGGGAACTGTCCCCATTGCGGAGAGCCTCGCCCGCCGCATCGCGTGTGCCCAAAGTGCGGTTTCTACCGTGGACGCATTGCCATCGAGATGAAAGAAGAAGAGTAAGCGAATTGCGGATTTCCGATTGGCGATTGCCGATTGAAAAGACGCGCAGCAGAATCGGCAATGGGAAATCGACAATCGGAAATCGACAATCGGCAATCCTAAGGGCTTATGCTTAAGATCGCTGTGGACGCAATGGGTGGCGATTATGCTCCCGCAAGCGAAGTCGAGGGCGCCATCGAGGCGGCGCGCGACCTTGGCGTCGGCGTCATTCTGGTTGGGAAATCTGAACTGATTCAAGCTGAACTCGACAAGCACCGCAGGAGCCGCGCTCTGGGCGGCTCACCCCGCTCCTGGCGGAGCGCAAGCATCGAAATAGTCGACGCCCAGGAGGTCATCACGATGGATGACCCGGTAGCGGTAGCTGTGCGGCGCAAGAAGAACAGCTCAATCCGCGTGGCCGCCAAGCTCGTCCGTGATGGACAGGCTCAGGCCCTTGTGAGTGCGGGCAACACCGGCGCGGTGATGATGACCTCGAAGCTGGTCATCGGCGCCCTTCCGAAAGTAGATCGTCCTGCACTTGCAGCGGTGCTTCCAACCCTCACCGGACACGGGACGGTCATACTGGATGTGGGCGCTAACGCAGAATGCAAGCCGGCGCACCTATATGATTTTGCTGTGATGGGCTCGCTGTACTCAAACGTCGTGGTCGGCGTAACTAACCCGCGCGTGGGCTTGCTCTCGATCGGCGAGGAAGAGATCAAAGGCAACGACCTTACCAAAGAAGCTTTCAAGCTGCTCAAGAATTCATCGCTAAACTTTGTTGGCAACGTCGAAGGCCGAGATATGTATACGGGTCAGGTGGACGTCGTCGTGTGCGACGGCTTCACTGGCAACGTCGCGCTCAAAGTCAGTGAGGGTGTCTTCGAGTTCATAATGCTGCTCCTCAAACACGAGCTTAAGGCGTCTCTTCAAACGAAAGCCGGAGCGATGCTGACGAGGCCCGCGTTTCAGAAGTTCAAAGAGAGACTTGACTATGCCGAATACGGCGGTGCGCCGCTGCTGGGCATAAAAGGAGTTGCGGTCATATGTCACGGCCGGTCGAACGCCAAGGCTATCCGTAATGCGATTGCTGTTGCGCGCACCTATTGCCTTGGGGAGGTCAATGGCAGAATCGAAGCTCAGTTGGGCGCGGCGATAGTGGCGAGCCGCGACGGCCACAGATAGTCCGTAGTCAGTAGTCCGTGGTCCGTAGCCAGTCGTTAATCTGGCTACGGACTACGGACTATTGACTACGGACCACGGACTATGCGAACAGCGTTCATATTTCCAGGCCAGGGCTCGCAACAGGTCGGAATGGGTAAGGAGTTGGCAGACACGCTGCCAGTTGCCCGGCAGGTATTTGAGGAAGCGGATCGCGTACTTGGCATTAGATTGTCTAGTCTGTGCTTCGAGGGTCCGGATGAAGAGTTGAGGCTGACGGTAAACACGCAGCCCGCGATTCTGACCAGTTCGATCGCGGCGCTGAGAACTCTCGAAGCTAGAGGGGCCCGAGCAGATTTTGTAGCGGGTCATTCGCTCGGCGAATACACGGCGCTGGTAGCCGCGGGTTCTTTGAAGTTTGACGACGCGCTTGGAGCCGTGCGAAAGCGCGGGCTGTATATGCAAGAAGCCGTGCCGCCGGGCGAGGGCGCGATGGCGGCCCTGATCGGCATAGAGGTTGAAATGGTCCACTCGATATGTGCTGAGGCTTCGAATCGCGGCGTCTGTGCTCCGGCCAACGTCAACTCGCCAAACCAGACAGTCATCGCCGGGCACAGACCGGCAGTCGAACGCGCGGTTGAACTGGCGAAAGCGAAGGGTGCGAAGCGCGCGGTGATGCTTGCGGTGAGCGCGCCGTTTCACTGCGAGCTGATGAAACCTGCCGCCGAGCGGCTTGCGGCGCTGTTCACCGGGACTGAATTCTCTGATTTGAAGGTTCCGTTGGTCACGAACGTCGATGCTAAACTGATAACCCGCGGCACCGAAGCTCGAGACGCATTGCTTCGGCAGGTCGCATCGCCAGTCCGCTGGAGCGAATCGATCCAGCAACTGCTCGATGAAGGCGTGACTCGGTTCATAGAGGTTGGGCCTGGCAAGGTCCTGTCGGGGCTGGTGAGGCAGATCAGCCGTCAGTGTCAAGTGCTGAATGTCGAGGATGTTCAATCGCTCGAGGCTACGGTGGCTGCCCTGGAACTCTGAAGGAAAGGTGAATGGTGAGCTTGGGCATTCCCGATTCATCGTTCATAATCATCACTGATTCGGAAACTGCGTTGGCGATGTCCGACGAACCTCAGTTTGTCGCTGACTCGTTGATACGCCGCATCTGTGAAACCGCGACAAACTGAAGTTTGTCGGACATCATATAGGAGGGGCTACGAAATGGCTGAAGGTTCCGTTGAAGAGAGGGTGAAAACGATAATCGTCGACGAGCTCGGTGTGGACGAAGGAGAAGTGACTCCAAACGCGCGCTTCATCGATGACCTTGGCGCCGACTCGCTCGATACCGTTGAGCTGGTGATGAGGTTCGAGGAAGAGTTCAACATCGAGATCCCGGACGAAGACGCAGAGAAAATTCAGAGCGTGCGTGACGCGATCGATTACATAGAGAAACATTCTAAGTAAGACGTGCGCCGCCAGCTTTCTTACTCCTGGAGGTAAGGATTGAACCGTCGTGTCGTAATTACAGGCATGGGCTTTATCTGTGGCTCAGGCAACACCAAGGAAGAAGTGTGGTCGAACCTGCTCGCTGGCCGTTCCGGGGTAGGATCCATCACGCGTTTCGATATCTCCGCTTTTCCGGTCCGCATCGCAAGCGAAGTGAAAAACTTCGATCCCTTGAAGTTCATTGAAAAAAAAGAAGTCAAGAAGATGGATACTTTTATCCACTACGCGGTCGCTGCATCTCAAGAGGCGATGGACGACTCGGGTCTGCGAGTGAACGGGGACGATGAGGCGACCCGAGTTGGGGTGTTCATCGGATCGGGGATCGGCGGGTTCGGCGTAATCGAGCGCGAGCACGAGAAGTTTCTCAAGGGCGGGCCGGGCAAGATATCACCATTCTTTATTCCCGCGGCCATCGTCAATCTTGCGGCCGGACAGGTTTCGATTCGCTTCGGGCTAAAGGGGCCGAACTCGGCAACGTGCACTGCGTGCTCGACCGGCGCTCACGCGGTAGGCGACAGCTTCAAGATCATTCAGCGAGGCGACGCCGACGCAATGCTGTGCGGAGGCGCCGAAGCCGCAATCACCCCGATGGGCGTCGGTGGATTCGCTGCGATGCGAGCTCTGTCGACTCGCAACGAGGATCCCGAGCATGCTAGCCGCCCGTTCGAAGCCGACCGTGATGGATTTGTGATCGGCGAAGGAGCGGGGGTCTTGGTCCTTGAAGAGCTTGAGAGAGCGCGCGGGCGCGGGGCAAAGATCTACGCCGAGCTGGTCGGCTACGGCATGTCGAGCGACGCATTTCACATCACGCAGCCGTCGGAGAACGGAGACGGGGCGGTCCGCGTAATGACCAATGCGATCAAAGACGCGGGCGTTCAGCCGCAGGATGTTCACTACATCAACGCTCACGGTACGTCGACGCACTACAACGACAAGCTCGAAACGATGGCGATCAAGAAAGTCTTCGGTGATTCGGCCTATGCAATTCCCGTTAGCTCGACGAAGTCGATGATGGGGCACTTGCTCGGGGCGGCCGGAGGGGTCGAGGCAGGAATCATCGCGCTGGCGCTCCACGATCAGATCGTGCCGCCGACTGCCAACTACGAAAAGCCAGACGCTGACTGCGACCTCGACTATGTGCCGGAGGGCGCGCGGCGCAGGCCGATGGAATACGCGCTGTCGAACTCCTTCGGGTTTGGTGGAACAAATGCGGCGCTGCTGATGAAGCGTTATGACGGAGCCTAGGAAACGCACCGAGATCAGGTTGTGTCGCCGGTGGGCCGGACAGTAGATTCATCAAGCCAGATCACTTGGAAAGTGATTCATAATGCGGGCGGATGCGGGTCCGCTCTCACATCTCACATAAGGGACTCGTATGAACATAGTCGTCTGTTTGAAACAGGTGCCAAAGAAAGATTCGATATTGCGAATCGGGCCTGATAAAAAGTGGATCGATGAACGTGACATCAGCTACGAAATGAGCGAGGCCGATGCGTATGCGCTTGAGGAGGCGCTTCGCCAGAAAGAAAAGCACGGCGGCGAAGTCATCGTCATCTCTCTGGGTCCTGAACGAGTGCGCCAATCGATCAAAGAAGCGCTGGCGAAAGGCGCGGACCGCGCCATACATCTGCACGATCCTGTTTTTGATACCGCGACCGATGCGGCGGCGGTTGCGAGATCGCTTGCGGCGGCGCTCGAGGATGAGAAGTGCGATCTGATATTCACCGGCCTGCAATCGGATGATTATGGTTTTGCACAAGTCGGATTAATACTGGCCGAGCAGTTGGGGCTGCCGAGCGCAACGATCGTCATGGAAGTGCAACCCGAGGAAGGCGGGGTGCGCGTAAAGCGAGAGCTCGAGAGCGGATGGTTTCAGTGGGTGCGGCTGCCGATGCCGGCGCTGCTGACGATCCAGTCGGGCATAAATCAGCTTCGCTACGCGACCCTCAAAGGGATAATGGCCGCCAAAAAGAAAGAGATTCGTGAAGTGAAAGCGGCCGACACGGGCCTGACCGCCGACGATCTGAAACCGGCCCAGGTAATCGAGCGCGCTTATCTGCCCGAGAAGACGAAACGCACCGAGTTTATCGAGGGCAAACCGGCCGATGCCGCCGCGAAGCTGGTCGAGAGACTACGCTTCGATGCGAGAGTGCTCTGAGACGTAGCATAGACTTTAGTCTGTGGCATTTGATCGTGCTTGCGCGAGGCTACACAGACTAAAGTCTATGCTACTTGGGGGACTGATGAGCAAGGGAATACTTCTTTTCATAGAACAGCGCGATGGGGTGCTCAATCGCACGTCGTTTGAAGCAATGGTTGCGGCCCAGGGCATCGCGTCGGCGACGGGCGAAAAACTTTCAGCGGTGGTGTTTGGGAAATCTATCGCCGGAGTAGCCTCTGAGGTGGCCGCGAAGAGATTCGACACGGTCTACACCGTCGAAGACGAGAAGCTCGCAGAGTACACCTCTGACGGGTACGTAGCGGCGTCGAAACAGGTGGTCGACAAGCTCGATCCGCACTTCGTCATCCTGAGCCATACATATCAAGTCCGCGACTTCGCTCCGAAGCTCGCTGCGATGCTCGGAAAAACCTTCGTCACCGACTGCGTAGGCTATCGCGTTGACGGAACCGACGTTGTGTTCACGCGTCAGATCTTTCAGGGTAAGATCACCACGGATGTGCGAGTGACGGGCGCGCCTCCGATCATTGCGTCGTTTCAGGCCGGGTCTTATCGAGCTGACAAAGCCGAAGCCTCCGAATCGCCCGCGCCCATCGAGCGGCTTGAAATCAACATCACGGATGTGCAGATCAGGACTCAGGCTGAGCCGAAGTTCCAGGAGGCAAAACAGGCGGTTGATCTGAGCCAGGCCCCGCTGATCGTAGCTGTTGGCCGCGGGATCAAAAGCCAGGAGAACATAGAGATCGTGCAAAAGCTTGCCGCGGCGATGGGCGCCGAGATCGCGGCGTCGCGGCCGATATGCGACAACGAGTGGCTTCCGATGGATCGCCAGATCGGAAGCTCGGGGCAAACGGTCTCGCCCAAGCTGTATATGGCGATAGGGATCTCGGGCGCGATTCAACATGTGGTGGGCATGAAGAACGCGCAGACGATTGTGGCGATTAACAAAGATGCCGAAGCGCCTATCTTCGACATTGCGGACTACGGCATAGTAGGCGATCTTTTCGAGATCGTCCCGGCGCTTACAGCGGAAATCAACAAGGTGAAGGCCGGAGAGTGAGAGCAGGAGATTGCAGATTGCAGATTTCAGATTGCAAATTACAGATTACAGATTGCAGATTACAGATTGCAGATTTCAGATTGCAGATTGCAAATTACAGATTACAGATTACAGATTGCAAATTTCAGATTGCAGAATGAGGCTACGATGAACGATTCATTACGCTCAATCGTTAATCTGGAATTTGCAATCTGGAATCTATAATTTGCAATCTGGAATCTGCAATCTGTAATCTGTAATCTGCAATCTGAAATCTGCAATCTGTAATCTGTAATCTGCAATCTGTAATCTGTAATCTGTAATTTGCAATCTGTAATCTGCAATTCCTTTCTTAGCGACGCTATGAGCAACGAGAGAGAGACTCTCGAAATGGACGTCCTGCTTGTCGGAGCGGGACCGGCGAACCTCGCGTGCGCGCTTCAACTCAGCAAGTTGATCGCCGCTTACAACCAAAACGCGAAGCAATCAGGCTTAAAGCCACTGAACGAAATTAACATTGCTGTTATCGAGAAAGCTTCCGAGATCGGTGCGCACCAACTTTCAGGAGCCGTGCTCGATCCGATCAGTCTGTGCGAGCTTATTCCGGATTTTGCAAACGAAGGCGCCCCTCTTGAGGCTCCTGTAGGTGAAGAGCACGTGTATTTTCTGTCCGGGAGCGGCAAGATTCCGATGCCGATACTTCCGCCACCACTTCGCAACCATGGCAACTACGTCGTCTCGCTCAACAAACTCGTGCGATGGCTTGGCGAAAAGTGTGAAACAGCCGGGGTCAACATCTTCCCCGAGTTTCCTGGCGCGGAGATGCTCTATGACGGCAATGCGGTCATCGGCGTTCGCACGGGCGATAAGGGCATAGACAAGACCGGCAAAGCGAAGCCGAATTTCGAACCCGGAGTCGATATCGCGGCAAGAGTCACGGTGCTGGGAGAAGGGGTGCGCGGCTCGCTCGCGAAGCAGATGATCGATCGCTTGAAGCTCGACCGCGACAGCGATCCACAGGTCTATTCCGTCGGCATCAAAGAACTTTGGGAAATGCCCGACGATCGATTCGCGCCTGGCTCGGTGATTCACACCATGGGCTGGCCGCTTGATTCGCACACCTTTGGCGGATCGTGGATCTACGGCATGCGCGATCGAATCATCGACATAGGACTTGCGGTCGGGCTCGACTATCGCGATCCGAGCATCGATCCGCATCACGAGTTTCAACGCTTCAAGACGCATCCCCTGATCAGCGATCTGCTCAAAGGCGGCAAGCTGGTCCGCTACGGGGCAAAGGCCATGCCGGTCGGCGGGTGGTATACGCTGCCGCAGTTGACATCGGACGGCGTTATGATCATCGGCGACTCCGCGGGCATGCTCAACGGCGAGCGGCTGAAAGGTATTCACACCGCGATCAAAGCGGGGATGCTCGCCGCGGAGACGATTCTCGACGCGCTGATCAAGAATGATTTCACACGAAACACGCTCGGCTCCTTCGACAAGAACCTTAAAGAGAGCGACATCGGCCGCGAGCTCTACAAGGCTCGTAACTTCCATCAGGCGTTCGATCGCGGGCGAATGTTCGGACTGATGACTGGAGGAATTTCGATCATGACCGGAGGTCGCTTTCCTTCGCGGCTTCCGATCAAGGCAGGCCATCAGCATATGCGGAAGCTCGAGGCGGATGGCCGCCAGAATCGCTACGCCGGTCTGAAGTACGACGATCAGCTCACGTTCGACAAGCTCACGGATGTTTATTACTCGAGCACACATCACGACGAAGACCAGCCAGCCCACCTCAAAGTTCTCGACTTCAATATCTGCGTTGGCCGTTGCGTCGAAGAGTACGGCAACCCTTGCCAGAATTTCTGTCCGGCGAATGTGTATGAGATGGTTGACGCCGGAGAAGAGAAGCGGCGGCTTCAGATCAACTTTTCCAACTGCGTCCACTGCAAGACCTGCGACATCATGGATCCCTACCAGATCATCAACTGGGTGCCTCCCGAGGGGGGCGGCGGCCCGAACTATCGGAATATGTGAGGTGACGAATGAGAACGATTTCATTACTCCTGACTGTAGGAACCATGATCACCGTAGTCGGCGCGAAACCGAGTGCTGCGGTTCCAGGGGGTTGCAGGGACTCGAACACCAGCCGTGCGGTCGCAACGCAATCGGCTCCTGCAACGCCGCCAAAGCCCGGAGATAAGAAAGAAGCCGACTGTGGCTGCGAAGTGAAGGCTCCGCCGGACGTGCTTGCCATCGTAAACGGTGTGAAGGTGATGATCAAGGATGTGGACGAGCCGATCAAAGACCGCGTTCTGGCGCTTCAGAATCAGGTGATCGAAGCGCGAAAACATCAACTCGACGTGGAGATCAATGCCCGCCTGCTTGAGGCGGAAGCGGCCAGACTTGGCACTACCGAGGACAAGTTGCTCGAGCGTGAGGTCGCGACAAAGATCAAACAGCCGACGGAAGCTGAGGCTCAAACGTTCTACGACCAGAACAAGAGCCGCATTCAAGGGGAGTTCAAAGACCTCAAAGACCAGATCATCAGCTACATGCGCGGCCAGTCGCAGGAACAGGAAGCTAGGAAGTTTGCTGAACGCCTGCGCGTTCGAGCTCAAGTGAAGGTGTTGGTTGAAAGAGTCACCCCGCCTGAAACTGACGCCGACCGCGCGCGCGTGTTTGCGACCGTGAACGGCAAGCGTGTCACTTCGGGCGATGTAGAGGAGGCATTGAAGCCACTGATCTTTGGCGTTCAGGAACAGGTCTACAACCTGCGCAAGCAGTCGCTTGATATGAAGATCAACGACTTGCTCCTCGAGGAAGAGGCGAAAAAGAAAAACGTGACCGCCGCGGCCTTGTTCGATGCCGAAGTACTGCCCCGAGTGAAAGCCGTAAGCGAGGAAGATGCTCGCAAACTTTATGAAGAGAGGAAGGCCAGTGTGCAAGGCACCTTCGATGATCTGCGGCCGCAGATCGTTCAATACTTGCAGAACCGCGCACAGAGCAACGCAGCGGAAGAGTATGCCGAACAGTTGAGGAAGGCGGCTACCGTGCAGGTGTTTCTGAAGCTGCCCGACCCACCGGTGTTTGAGATCGCGATCGATGATCGTCCCTGGAAAGGCGGAGCTAGTGCCCGGGTCACGATTGTCGAGTTCACCGACTACGAGTGTCCAAGCTGCGGGGCGACGCAGCCGGTGTTGGAAGAAGTTGCCAAGGAATTCGGCGACAGAGTGAAGCTGGTCGTGCGCAACTTCCCGCTCCCTCAGCACACGCATGCGTTCAAGGCGGCAGAAGCCTCGGAGGCCGCGCGTGAACAGGGCAAGTACTGGGAGTACGCCGCGCTGCTGTTCACGAATCAGAAGGCCCTGGAAGTCGACAAGCTCAAGGAGTACGCGAGCCAGCTAGGGCTCGATAGAAAGAAGTTTGATGCCGCGCTTGATTCCGGCCGATTCTCGGGTAAGGTGAAAAGAGACATGGCCGACGGGGATAAGATCGGAGTGGATTCGACTCCTAGCGTGTTCATCAACGGCAAGCGAGCTCGAGAAAAAACCAGGGATGCCATGAAAGCAGCAATAGAAGCCGCTCTCAAGGAAGAGGCCAAGAAGTAGAGGTCAGAAATCAGAGGTCAGAAATCAGAGGTCAGAGGTCAACCTTCAGGTTGCCGGAGGCTAACAAGCTAAAGTCTAAACCTCAGCTCGGTGCTGACGAGGCTTGGATGGCTTCCAACTGCGCCCGAAACGCTTGAAGGTCTTTCGCGACCTTCGAAGCGTCGGCTGCGTTCGGCTGAAGCTTCAGGTAGAGACTTAGCTCATCGATCGCCTCCTTGAGTTGTCCTTTGGCCCTGTAGGCGTACGCTAGAAACTTGTGCGCATCGACGATCGAGGAATCCTTTTCGAGCGCGATCTGCAAGAACCGCATGCCATTCTCAAGGTCGCCTTTCTTTGCGAGCGCCCCGCCGAGGTGAAAGTTGATCATCGGGTTTGAAGGGCTCAAGTTCACCGCGCGCTGAAGGCAAGCGATGGCCCGGTCGTAGTTCTTCAGACCCGTGTCAAAAGTATAAATGGTGCCGAGCGTGTCCCACAGCGTAGGGTGGTCATAGCCGTTATTCAGACCCCTCTCACACAGCTCCAGTGCGCGGTCGAGCGGGGCTCGATCAGCGGTGCCCGGGTTCGCTGCTGCCTCACCCTGGTAGACCACCACGTAGGCTGCGGCGAGGTTGCCCACCACAAGCATATTCTCCGGAGACAGCTTCAAATACTCTTCGAGCTGCTCGGCCGCTCGAGCATACTCGCCGAGGCTGATGAACTTATGCCCAAGGATGTAATGGGACATCGGCTGTCCGGAAGCCGTCTCGGCGCCGTAGGACCAGAGCGTCATATCGTCTTTCCAGCTGGTGTTTTGGGCGAAGCTCTTTCCGCCAAGCAACAAGACAAGCAGGCCCGCGAGCGCGGTTTGTGCGACAGGGCGGCTTCCGAGTGGCAGCCACTTCTCTATTGGGATCTTCGCAACCGCTATCGCAACCAGCAGCGAGAATCCGATTGACGGGATGTAAACATAACGCTCCTGCACCAGGAAGTCCTCGATAAACGCGCTCAGGTTCAGCACCGGGAGCAAATTGATGGCAAACCAGAGAATGGCGAATCGCGCGACAATTGACCGGCGCAGCTGCCATAGCGCAAATGCCAAGGCGATCAATGCCACTAAAGGCAGGATGAAGTCCAACGCGACTGGGCTCTTGACCATAGTGGTCCCGTGAAAAAGCGACAGGTCGACTGGCCAGACCATAAGACCGATGTACTTCCAGATGACCAGCGGAATCGTCAGCACAACTTGCGACATGGGATAATACTTGAAGCTGCCGTTGTTGAGCGCGAACCCCAGAGCATAGTACCTTGCTACAAAATAAAAGACTGACACCAGCAGAAAACACGCCGAGTATTTGATTGCGGGTCTGATCTTATCGAGTAAGGGTTTGCCCTGATTGAAGACGAGCAACTCATACGCCCCGATGAAGATCGGCAGCGCGACTGCGGGCTCCTTCGAGAAAGCGGCGAAGACGAAGAGCACCAGCGACAAAACGAACAGCCGTACTTTTCCTTCGCTCCGATAACGGACGTAGAGGTAGAACGAGCCGACCAAAAAGACGGCTAGCAGAGGGTCTGTCACGCCGCTCACCCAGGCAACGGACTCACTACGCATCGGGTGGAGCGCAAAGATCAACGATGCTATGGCCGCCACCCGTGGATCGTTTGTGACGTTTTTCAGAACAAGAAAAGCGAGATATACAACAAGCATGTGCACAAGGATATTAAGCAGATGCCAGCCGGGAGCCCACGCGCCGAAGAGCTTCCACACAATCATGAGGTAAACCGTGAAGACTGGCCGGTAGTAAGGCGTCGAAGGCTTGTCTTGCTTGTTTGGATCCTGGTCCTGCTGCACTCGCCAATACCAGGTTTCAGTGACCAGCGCCTTTGGAAGGTTCCCAAGGTTACGAATGAAAGTGTTACCCAGTATCTGAGTGTCGTCGTCGTACGCAAAGCTATTTCGGACGCAATTGCAAAAGGCCAGGAAGGTGAGGCCGAGTATCACTCCAAGGATCCAATTGCGCGGCGCTGTCCGAGCCGGTGTGGAGGAGATCTCAAGTTTTTTCAGGCGCGTACGCTTTTTTCTGCTCATTGAAGCCTATTCCCAGATCCTGTGTATGGTTGTGAAATTGAATAGCAATGATCTAAAGTGCAGAAAATGTTATCGTGCGTCGTTTTGACTGTCAACCATCCACACATATGGCGCGATTCATTAAAGCGCGGCCGCCCGGCGGCATCGAAAGAAACAATCACGTTAGCGAGCACCGCTTAGCGCGACAGCCGCTCGGCTTGACGAAGCCCGCGTGCGCCAATAAGTTGTCCATAGATGAACATCGCCGAATACGCAGAGATGTACAAACTCGAGAGTTTCTACTGGTGGTTTGTCGCGCGCCGGCGGCTGCTGGATTCATTCGTCTCCGTGATCGCACACGAGTTCAAGCGCCCCACAATACTTGATGTCGGATGTGGAACCGGCATTAACTTTTCAGTGCTTGGTAAGCACGGTGACACCTTCAGCTGCGACGCTTCGGAAGAAGCTCTCCGCTTCAGCAAGAGCCGTGGGATTGACGAGCTAGTCAGGTCTCACGTCGGTTTGCTTCCTTTTGTAGCTTCGACTTTCGACATCGTCACCGCGCTGGACGTGTTGGAGCACGTCGATGACGACCTCGGCGCGCTCGACGAGCTGTTGCGTGTGACCAGGGAAGGCGGATTGTTGGTAATAACAGTTCCGGCCTATGGGTTCCTTTGGAGCGAGCATGACGAAGCCCTCCACCATCGCCGCCGCTACGCGGCTTCGGAGCTGCGAAACAAGCTGACCAACGCAGGGTTCGAAGTCGAGCGAGTTACCTACTACATCACTTTTCTTTTTTTCCCGATATTGTTGATGAGATTTGTGCAGAGCGTGTCGAGAACATCGATTCACCCGAAGACGTCGCATGTGATCTTGCCTGGATGGCTCAACTCGCTTCTCATTGCGATTCTGGGGTTCGAGCGCGTGCTTCTTCGATGGGTGAACTTTCCGTTCGGGGTCTCTATCGTTTGTCTAGCACGAAAGGTGTCGAAGGATAGCGTACGGCGGATATGATATGGAAATCTCTAACGAAGAAGAACAGCGACTAGCCCAGGACAACGAGGCCTTGACAGGGGTTGAACAGAAGAAGAAATCCTGGCTTAAGCGAAGATGGACCTCGCTGATACTTCTCGGTGTGGTTCTTGTTATTGTTGGAATTGTCTCGGTCATCATGCGATCCGGCTCAGGAACTCGCCCTGGCGGAGACCGGTCTGTGAGTAGAACCGCGAGTGATCACTCCCCTGGCTCGGAGATCATCCTGTATGTTGATGGGCGTAGCTCGGTTATGGTAGCGGTTGATGAGAAGACTCTCAATGAGTTGATTAATGCGATTTCTACACGAGGCGATGAAGCGCAAACCCTGATTAAATCGGGCAGAGTGTTCACCGTTCCGAACAAGACCAGGGCGCGTATCATTGAGGCGGACTTTGCCAAGCTGAAGGTTCGAATCATTGAAGGCGACAAGATCATGTCTGAGGTATGGGTCCCCGAGAGGTGGGTCAGGTAGATGCTTGTCGTCGATGAACTCGCTTGTTCCGACGCCTGGAATGTTCAACGCGGCCTGTAGAGTTCGACGGCTACTGATCCGCCGCACCCCAGTCGGGAAACTCGAAGATCGCAAAGCTGCCGGTGGTTGTTTTGGAGACGAAGCGAAACTTGTCGGTGGGAATGCCTTGAGCTTCAGCCGCCAGCAACAGGTAGCGCGCTCCCAATGTCTTCAGGCCGATGTAGGCGGGAGATACGAAGACTCTCAGTTCACCGTCATGTGGACTACTAAACGACACGCGGGCTGCATCCGGCAGGTAATCCAACGAGACTTCGGCGTATTGGTTGTAGAGTCTCTCATACAGACCGCCTGGGTCCAGGACGCGCCACATCGATAACTGGGGCGGCCACTGGACTCCCGACACAGATCTGCCACCGAGTACCGTGACCAATACCCCGGTGTGCACGCTACCGAAACAGACCCAAAGTGGGGGCGAACTTGACTCTCTGTTTAATCGGGTTATTTCTCGACCGAGCTCCGAGTCGTAGATGTGACTCAAATCAGTTGAGAGGGGATTGAACAGAACCGTTGTCCCCACCGCGGCCGCGAAGACCAGGGTGCAGAAGACTCTGCTGTGCCCGGAGAGAAGGCAAAAGGATGCGAAGCCTCCCAGCAATACCGTCAAAAGCGCGACACGGCGCGAAGGGAATCCGTCGGTCTCTTTGATCAGACCAAGGGCATGCCACACCAGCAGCAAGATCACTCCGCTACTGGCGAACCACGGCCACAGTTTGTCCCACCTGTCGAGGGTCCGCCGTCGCAGAGCTTTTGTGACCGTGAGCACTCGCATGGAGAGGAGAATTGAAGCAAGTCCAATCGTGAGGTCCGCCCGATAGCTCGGCACATAGCTCAAGAGCGTGAGTTTGGCGAGGAAGGGCGGTAAGCCCACGAATAGAAAGAACAGGGCTGCTGTGATGTACGCGACGAGCATCCAGCCTACAACACCCAACTCTCGCGCTAGCTTTCTGGACAGGCACAGCGCAACCAACACCGCGGGGAAAAGGTAATAGAACGAGGCTGCCTCACTCTGGTTGCGAAGCGCGCGGGGAGTGTTGTAGATCGTAGCGAAGTTGTACATGCCCTTAAACAACAAAGCGAGTGAATAGTCGCCTCCCGACGATATGCGCCGCCCGGGATAGACTGCATTCGACATCGCTTTCAAATCCGGAAGGCATGTCACAAGCCACGTCAGGGTCAGCCCTCCCGCTACAAACAACGCGGCCGCGATATACACATACCTCTGTCTCAACCGGGTGCCGAGTGAAACGTACAACTTGTCGCGCACAATAATTGATGCGAAGAGGAACAGAACGAAGTATGCGGCTGGCACCTGCCAGGCTGGATAGAGAATCATGATGAATCCGGGAATGCTCAGCCCAAGAAATATCGCGCTTATCACGCGAACACTTCGCTTCTCCGAATTGATCAGGTGGTAGGCTGTAAGACAACCGAGCGCCGCGAAGAAGATCACGTGATCAGGCCATAACGACCAGCAGATGACGTATGCTGAATTGCAAAACCAGAAGGCGCCGAACGCCGCGAGCTTGCTATGACCTCCGAGAGCAATTTCAAACAACAGCCAGAGGACAGTGAAGCACGCAAACGGCTGGAACCACCAATACCACGCCAGACCGCGCTGTGATCCAAAGATGAGGTAACCCCATGTTGCCGGCCGGGCCAGCGTCACGATGTGGAGGACCGGCGCATGGGGCGTGACAAGCATATTTTGACCGTTGCCGATGTTCGTGTTGACCACCGGGAAGCGAGGTTTGTGAGACAACTGGCTGAGTGCCCATGGCGTAGAGATTACCAGCTCATCCCATCTGATCATGCGGGCGTTGCGCATTAGAAGGCTCTGCACAGCACTTGGATCGATGCGAGATGCTTTTTCCTTAACCGCCGCGGGAACGTCAAGTAGAAAGCCCTCATAGGGTCTTTCGGCTGCCCACCATTCGGCGGTTACCCCTGTTGAAGAGCCATGAATTCCAAGAGCTACCAGAACGAAGAAGATCACCCAGAGACCGCACAAGAACTGCGTTCTCCGCCTGAGCGCGCGAATGGAAGCGCCCGTAGATCGGCCCCACTTACTCATAGATTTGGTGGATCTTGAACCTTAATTTCACGGAATCTCGAAAATTGAAAAGTTGTCAAAGGTTGATCTGTACAGTAAACGCAGGTTGTTCGTGTTTACAAGCGGTTGAGCATCCGCCATGAGCAGCACATAACGTGCGCCGAGCGATTTCAACACCGGGTTGGTGGGACATAGCGAGACGCTCAATTCGCCCTCATTCCGGCTCGTAAACGTCACCAGGTTATTATCGTGTGAGTAAAGAAGTGAAACTTCCGCATACTGGTTGTAAACCGTCTCGTAAGTACGCGCAGGGTCGAGCGCGCGCCAGATGGACAATTGGGGCGGCCATTGCACGCCCGACAGTGACTTGCTGCCCAGGATCGCGAGCAACTGGCCGGGATGCACGCCGCCATAACAAAGCCAGAATGGACGCTCGCTGGATTGGCTGTTGATTTGGTTAATCGCTCTCGCCAGCTCGGAATCGTAGAGGTGATCCAGGTTCGTCGCCAGCGGATTGAACGACGCCGTCGTCGCAATGACGAGCGCGCCCATGAGCGCGCAGAAAACTCCGCGCTTTCCGGACAACAGGAAATATGCGGCCGCGCCCATCACCAACGAGATTCCCAACGCTAACTGTGGGGCCGGAAATCCGCCGGTCATTCTCAAGAGGAATACACTGTGCAGGATAAAGAGAAGGACGACCGCGCTGCTTGCACTCCATGGCATGAAGATTTCCCGTCGGGTTGTAGCTGGTTGATCAGCGCGTTTGAGAATCGTGAGGGCGTACATGCAAAGCAGAATCGACGCCAGCCCGAGAGTGAGATCCGCGCGATACGTCGGGACATAACTCAGCATCGTCAGCTTGGCTAAAGCTGCGGGGAGGCCGACAAACAAGAAGAGAAGCATGCAGATGACATAGGCTGCCAGCGACCAGCCGATTACGCCAAACTTGCGTGCGAGTCTTCTTGAAAGCGGGAGCGCGACAAACACGGCGGGGAAAAGATAGTAAAACGACGCGGCCTCACTTTGATTGCGCAGTGCCGGCGGTGCGTCGTAGATCGTCAGCAGATTGTAGAGTCCTTTGAACAGCAGGCCAAAAGAATAATCGCCTCCGAGTGAGACGCGCCTGCCCGGATAAACTGTGCTCGCCATAACGCGCAAATCCGGCAGGCAGGCAGCCAGCCACGAAAGCGTGAGCCCGGCGGCGACCAAGATCGCCAGCGCGAGAAATGCGATTCGATAGCCCATCTGCGTTTTGAATGAAAGTTACAGTTTGTCGCGAAAAAACAGCACGATGAAGATGAGCAGGAAAAAGTACGCGGCGGCCACCTGCCATGGAGGATACATAATCATGACGAAGCCCGGAAAACTCAACCCCAGCAGAATGGCGCTTGTGAGTTGCGCACTTCTCTTCTCAGAGGTAAAGAGATGGTAAGCCGCGAGACAACCCAGCGCGGCAAAGAACGTGACGTGCGCAGACCATTGCGACCAGCAAACGATATAGGCGGACGCGCAAAACCAGAACGCGCCAAATGCGGCCAGTCGGCGGTTGCCTTGCAAGATGATTTCAAATAAAAGGAACAACACAGTAAAGCAGGCGAAGATCTGAAACCACCAGAACCACGCGATGCCGCGTTGCGCGCCCAGGATGAAGTAGCCCCAGGTGGCTGGCCTTGCGAGCGCCGTGATGTGCCGGACCGGCGCGTGCGGTACCACCAACATATTCTGCCCATTGCCGATGCTAGTATTGATGACAGGGAATTGCGGCTGCTGCGCCAACTGGCTTAGAGCGAAAGGCGTAAAGATCGCCAGTTCATCCCACCTGATCGCTCGCGGATTGTTCATCAGAATGCTTTGCGCGCCGCTTGGATTCGGACGAATCGGTTTCTCACGCGATCCGGTTGGAGCATTGAAGAGGTAACCGGTGTACGGTTTCTCCGGCGCCCACCATGCAGCCGTCACCCCTGTTGAAGAACCATGAATTCCAAGACCTACCAGTATAGAGAAGACCGCCCAGATGCAGATTAAGAACTTCGTCCTAAGACGCCGTGGGATGAAATCAACGAGACGTGTTGTTAGAGCCGGTAAGCGCATAGTCAGTGGTTCAGGCATACCATAGTGAAGGGTTCTGCAAGCACGCGATCTAATTCGCAACTGGCGTTATCATTTTTGGCAGCTGCTCTAACCTAATTGACCAGCTCAATTACGGCAACGGTTTGGGTGAAACAGAAGAGGCGGTGGTGTGTTATCCATCGACACCTCATCATTAGTGCAGCCGATCATTCGTCCCCTCTTTCGGTTTTCAGCCTGCGTTTCCGCGATCGGTCCGCAAAGCGCAAGCCAATGATAATCAACAGGCCTACCGCCGAGAGCGCCGTGCCTGCCGTGCGCGGGGGTGTGTTCTCGAAGGAGGCTTGAACATTGTGAATGCCGGGGGGCACTTCGACCTGCTGCACTCCGTCCTTGTCGCTCAACATCGGAACCACTTTGCCATCGATGCGAGCCGTCCAACCGGGAAAGTTGTACGTCTTAATTCGCAATTCGCTTGGTTGATCAACTCGCACCGCTATTTCGCGGTGAGCTGGCAGCCACTGCAGAACCTCGCTTGCTCCGCCTTCGGGTGTGATGACCACGGCGGCAGTATCAGGCATATTAGCTGGGCGGGTAGAGTCCTTAGGAGTAAACCCCGCCTCTATGAAGTTCACGGGAGGGCTATAAGTTGGCTTCGCGAGCGCGCCTAAGATTATGCCATGTACTGTAAGCCACAAATTCAGCGCGAGGACGGCGCCGAGCGAAAGCTTATACGCTAGCTCGCGTTTTGGTCTTAATCCTCGCTGCTGGCGTAGGAAGTCGATTGACGCAGCGACGAGCAGTGAAGTGAACATGCAGGATATCGCCAGCCAGCGAAAAGGCGGAACGGCAATTTGTATTTTTGGAATCAACTTCGACAGATGCATAGAGAACGGGGTGGACATAAAGGGCGTCAGTATCGCCAGGATGATCCATATTTTAGTCTGCGATCGTGATGAACCGGCTTTGCTCTCCCGGGATGCGAGAGCTGGTTGTTCGGAATGTGAGATGGAAGATTTAGACAGAGCGCGAAGCATCACTATCGTAGCGATGAGCGCGAGTGCATTGGAGTCGAACACATCCTGAATTTGTTGGTTGAAAGGCTCGTGTACCGGCAGCATGCCTACGTAGTTCTCGTGATAAGGGAAAATCTCGCTTGCCCATTCGTAGATGTATTTGCCTTCAAGAGCCGCCGGAAGCCAGTAGACCGCGCTTACCAGCAGGCTAAGCGCCATCCCACCGGCTATTCGCAAGGCGATTCTCAAGTCCCGGGCACGTACGGCCCATATAACGGCATAAAAAGCGAGCACGTAAGTGAACAGGTAAGCGACAGGCAGATGCGTCATCAGGTAGACGCCGTGACAGAGACCAACAGCGGCGTAGTATCTCAAGCGCCCTTCACTTCCAAGTTTGAACGCAAAGCACAGGATCACCGGCAGGAATGCGAATCCGACAAATTCGGGGATCGCTCCCCGCCAGTAGAGATCCAACTGATGGTACGGAAGCACTGTGTAAAAGAGTGCGGCCGCGGCGCTCGCCGGCCTGCCGTAGAAGGTTCGCGCCAGCGCGTAAAACGCGAGGCAGGAAGCCGCGAGGCTCAGCGCGCTCAGGATAAAGAGGGTGATCTCCCAGTTGTTGACCGCTGCGTTGATCAGCGAAGTCACGTAGAACGTGGCGGGCGGATAGAAATTCGCGGTCGCCGTTCCGTATCCCAAATTGAAGTCAGGGTTCCAGCGCGGATAAAGAACTCCGGACCTTAGCACCTTGTCGAACTGCTCCATCATCGGCACGAGGTTCGGCAAGTCGTGGGTAGTAATCAACCCCCAGACCCGATGACCGTCCGGCGTCTTGTCGATACGCGATAGATAGAATGGCGCGACCACGAGCGTAGCCAGTAACAGCACAACAACAAAGAGAAGCGCTTTGATTGAAGGTCTTGGATTCTTCAATCCTGTTAGCGACCCTTTGTGAACCAGGCTCCTCATTTCGCGCGTTCCTCAATCACAAATCGCAGGAGACGGAGATCTTCTATTTGGGTTTACTGATAGACACAAATTCGTTGTATTTGAAAAGGTGGCCAAAAACGCGAGGTAACGGGAAAGAGTACTCTCTTACTGGTATCAGGCCGGATTCACAAGCGATACCTCTTAGCCGCGCGAAATCCAAGAATTGAACGTGTGTCGGGTCTGAGCGGTATCCGTATTCCTGAGGGCAGATTAGGATTACCTGTCCGTTCGGTTTCAGCAGCGGAATATTAGCCGTCAACAGCTTAACAACATCTCCTTCTATCAGGTGCTCCGCAACATGGGACATCAAGATCGAGTCAAACAAAGCAGTCTGGCTAAAGGATGCAGTTTGAAAAGCCTCGATTGTAAATGCCTGGAGGCCGCGCGACCGGGCGATTTCAACGACGTGTTTATTGTGGTCAATCCCGACTCCGTTGCCATTCAAATGGAGAAGATTTCTGCCAAGTCCGCAGCCGATGTCCAGGGTAAAACCCGGCTGGAGCCGCTTCAGATTCCAGCGATAAGGAGCCTGCACGTCCAGCATGATCTTCCACCATACGGACTCCTTGGTGAGCAGCCGCGCAGAGTATTCACAATCTTCTGTGCGCATAACTATTAATCCGCTTCAGCCGTGCCTTGAAGAGCGGCAAGCCCCCGAAACCTTCTGAATCATGATTCTCGTCTTTCAAATGCCTTGAGGCGCTTGGCCGCTGAGGCACCCTTTGTGCGCTTACGGCCAACTAGGATAATTGTGCGATCCGATCTCGATACGCTGGCAACCGGGCGACAATCTTATCTTAAATTGTTTTCTACTCACAACCGTTTCGCCTTGTTTCGTCAACTGGCGGTGTCTGGTCGCGAGCATAGGGCCATTTAAGTTGGCCGTACCCAATAAATAACTGGGCATTACCGGTTGAGGAATATCCGACAGCGGAGAAACTGGTGTCGGAGAGGCGTCGCCGAGCATGCGCGAGCAATGTGATCTTGACATCAGTTCTCGAGGCGAATAGGATTGAGACCGCTCTTGAGAATCGGCTTCAATGTCCTGGGTATGCGACGCTCCAAGAAGCGAGAAGGAGGATCTACCCATGAAGCTAATTGTCCTTCTGCTTGTCAGCCTCACAATTCTCTGTGCTGGGCAACCAGTAAGAAGCAGCTTGTCTAATGCGTCGTCCCTCCGTGCCGACACTCAAATTATCATCGATCCAAGGCTAGAGAGCGTTCGTCTAAAGGGCAATAAACTAATTGTTACCGGTCAGCGCTTCTCTGACGGGGCAACCATAGTTATCAATAACGAAGCAGTCGTAAGCCGAAATGATTCGGAGTCACCGACGACCAGGCTTATTGCTAAGAAAGCGGGCAAGAAAATACCGTTTGATAACATAGTCCGTATTTATGTCGAGAACCCTGATACCGAGTTTTCGGAATCACTCAAATACTTCAGAACGGAAGCCCTTTTCTCGCTTGTTCTGCCGGGGGCAAATCTGTACCCGGTCAGACTTCAGGTTGATGACTACGTTTTTGTTATAGGTTTGGAACGTGCTACACGGTGGGTTGCGGACCCCAATACCATTGCGCGAGTGTTCGATGTACGGCTCCCGTCAGATGACTACTGGTCATTTCAAGCCGTTCGATCCGGGGTCTTTAGGTTTTATGCTGAACAAGACGGTGGGGGCGAAGCACCGCCTATGGTTCTCTACGACACTGTGATCATCGTTGAATGAACGCCATGAGGAGTCGACCGAATCCGGATGTGTGCTAATCACTGTCGATCGTTGCGAGAGGCTTAGTTCTCTGGACTGGTGTGGAACTCGCAATTCGTGAGGTGCTTTATCACCATGCTATTCCGAATTCTCCGCGTAGGACCGGTTCTACTACTAATTAGTTCCACGATTCTTCTTGGCTTCTCAGAGGAGCGGGGAAAGATCGCATTGTCGTCAGCACTATTGTTGGAAGGAAGATTCGGAAAGCCTGGCAAGCCATTCGACACACCTGATGAAGCCCAAGAGTTTTATCGACTCAAACGTGCGCCGGTCGGTCAACAGGCGATCCCCGTTGAGCGGTATATCGCGGCGGATGATCAAATGAAACTTATGTCGCTGTACTCGAGTGCCACAAACAGCTTCGCACCGACGCTGGGCTCTTGGACACCACTCGGCCCTGGTAACATCGGCGGTCGAACACGAGCGTTGGTAATCGACCGGCTGAACACTGCTGTAATGTACGCAGGGGGTGTGGCGGGTGGCATTTGGAAGAGCACTAACGGAGGCGCTTCGTGGAACCCAAAGGGGGACCTGCTTCCAAATCTTGCAGTATGCTCGCTTGCGATGGATCCGACCAACTCAAGTGTCCTGTACGCAGGTACCGGTGAGGGCTTCTTTAACTTCGATGCAGTAAGAGGGGCGGGAATAATGAAGTCGACGGATGCCGGAGAGACGTGGTCTCAACTTAACGGACCCAACAGGGACAAGTTTTACTATATCAACGACATTGTAATTGCGCCCTCGGGCCACGTGTATGCGGCGGCCCGAAGTGGCGTGTGGCGAAGTACAAATGGGGGGGGCCGACTGGACTAAGGTACTAACCCCGGGTGTTCAGGCAGGCTGTCTTGATCTTGCGATCCGCACGGATCAAACAAATGACTACGTATTTGCATCATGCGGTTCTCGGTACCCGGATACGGCGACAATTTACCGCAACACAGATGCTGGCGGAAGTGGTGTTTGGACGGCGCTCTATAGCGAAGCAAGTATGGGCCGAACTTCGCTGGCACTCGCCCCGTCCAACCAGAATGTCGTATACGCTCTAGCAGCGGACCACGACAATCATGGGCTCCTCGCGGTTGTAAGATCGACTGACAGCGGAAACACCTGGTCCTCGCGGGTCAGGAATACTGATCCAACAAAACTCAATACGGTTCTCTTAACCAACCCAGCCTTTGCCTTCTATGCCGACTGTAGTTTTATCCCACCTGGTCCCAACCAGTTTTTTAACCAGGGGTGGTACGACAATGTTGTCGCGGTTGATCCGCTCGACCAAAACCGAGTCTGGGCCGGGGGCATCGATCTCTTCCGATCAGACGACGGCGGGGCGAACTGGGGCCTGGCATCTTATTGGTGGGCTCCCAGCGGTCATTCCCATTTTGCTCACGCTGACCAACATGCGATTCTCTTTCATCCCGACTACAATGGCGGCAGCAACAAGATAATGTTCGTGGCGAACGATGGTGGGATTTTCCGGACCGACAACGCTCGCGCCGCGACAGCTACCGGTTCGACCGCCCCCTGCAGTGTTGATAATGGAAGTGTCACTTGGACCTCTCTCAACAATGGATATGGCGTCACGCAGTTCTACCACGGGTTGCCTTACCCGAATGGCGCGACCTACTTTGGTGGCACTCAAGACAACGGCACCTTGCGAGGATCGGACTCTGGCGGAATCAATGGATGGAGCAGACCGCTCGGGGGAGACGGGGGTTACGTCGCGGTCGATCCGACGGATACGGCTATCCTATTCGCCGAGAACACCCAGTTATCGTTTCAGAAGTCCGCCGACGGAGGTGCGAATTGGTTTCCCGCGACAAGCGGCATAACCGACTCAAGCAACAGCTTTCTCCGTATAAGTCCCTTCACCATGGATCCGAGTAACTCGCAGCGATTATGGCTCGGCGGTGGCAATACCATATGGCGCACTACTAACGGGGCCGGTAGTTGGCTGCCTGCAAGTCATCCACTAGACGTGGGCGAGGCGGTGAGCGCGATAGCGGTCGCTTCAACGAATCCAAATAAGGTACTGGCAGGCACGCAACTAGGCCGGATATATCGCACAGATAGCGGACTTACCTCTAACGCCGACACCGTTTGGAGTTCCATTACGCTAAGGAACCTTGGCGACTACATCTCCTGGATCAGCGTTGATCCTAATGACCCCAACATCGCTTATACCACTGTCTCAACTTTCAACGCATTTAGCGGCGACCATCACGTCTTCAAGAGTACAAATGGTGGCGCGTCCTGGGTCAACATCGATGGGAGCGGTAGTACGGGGATTCCTGACATTCCTGTTCATTGCATCGTCGTGGACCCGAATAATTCGTCGAAGCTGTACGTTGGCACTGACCTGGGTGTGTTCGTTTCTTTAGACGGCGGCGTCACCTGGAATAGAGAAAATACTGGCTTCGCAAACGCCGTTACAGAGTCCCTTGCGTTCAACACGACTGGAGGCACCACCACGCTTTTTGCCTTCACGCATGGGCGCGGCGTCTGGCGAGTGCCTGTTTCAACGGCTCCCCCTCCACCGCCGCCATCAGATCCCAAGATCACCGCCGTGTCGGCAACTGCGTCGGCTACCTCCCCGGGCTTTACACCCAATGCCGTCATCGACGGAAATCTAAACAGCAACTGGAGTGCTGGCGACTATGCGCCACAGTGGATTGAAATTGATCTTGGGCAGAACTACTCAATATCAAAGATCAGACTCAATCCGTCTCAAAGCCCAGCAGGAAATACGATCCATCAAGTCTACATGGGATCGCAGCCACAACCGGGATTGCTTGTAACCACGCTTAACCAATTCACTCAAGACCACCAGTTTTTCGAGCAAACTTTCTCGCCGACAATTGGCCTAGTTCGGTATGTGAAGGTGCTCACCACGTCCAGCCCTTCGTGGATCTCATGGTTCGAGATCGAGTTGTACGGAACACCGTCATCAGGCTCACCAGATCCCAAGATCAACGCTGTTTCAGCCACTGCGTCGGCCACCTCACCAGGCTTTACCGCCAATGCTGTCATCGACGGAAACCTTAACAGCAACTGGAGCGCTGGCGACTATGCGCCACAGTGGATTGAAATTGATCTGGGGCAGAACTACTCTATATCAAAGATCAGACTCAATCCGTCCCAAAGCCCAGCAGGGAATACGATCCATCAAGTTTACATGGGATCACAGCCACAACCGGGATTGCTTGTAGCCACGTTTAACCAGTTCACTCAAGACCACCAGTGGTTCGAGCAATCTTTCTCGCTGACAATTAGCCCGGTGCGGTATGTGAAGGTGCTCACCACGTCCAGCCCGTCGTGGATTTCGTGGTTCGAGATTGAACTATACGGAACGCCGTCGTCAGGGCCCACGGATATCAAGATCATAGCGGTATCAGCAACGGCGTCCGCCACCTCCCCGGGCTTTACACCAAGTGCCGTCATAGACGGAGACCTCAATGTCAACTGGAGTGCGGGGGCCTCTGCGCCGCAATGGGTGCAGATTGATTTAGGGCAGAACTACTCTATCTCAAGGATAAAGCTCAATACCTCCCAAAGCCCTTCGGGCAATACGATCCATCAAATTTACATGGGGTTACAGCCGCAACCGACAATGCTTGTAACCACGTTCAGCCAGTTTACTCTAGATCGTCAGTGGCTTGAGCAGCCTTTCTCCCCGGCAATTAGCAATGTTCGTTATGTGAAAGTACTCACGACATCTAGCCCTTCGTGGGTGTCATGGTTTGAGATCGAGGTTTATAGACCGCAGTAATCTGAGCGGCGATCAAGCTTGGGCGTAAGCAATCCACTCAGGCTGATTACATGGTTTGGAATATAGAATCCTCTACGGCGGATTCCGGATAGAGTAAGTAGCGGAATGCAGATGAACTTATTTTTCTAACCTGTCTACCTCCTTTAGACGCTGTTCCATTATCGCGAATCGCTGCGCGAGTTGTTTGTTGTGCTTGTTCAAGCGAGAGATCACCACCGAGAATTGCAGGTTAATCAGGCACAAGGCGAAGAATCCCAGCAGCAGAATGAACGCGGGTGGGTAGTGAAATCCCAGCGCAGTGCTCATGGCGTCAATGGCTCGCGTGGCAAGCGGCGCAAACAGCATAACCACGCCCGCCACCACCCACAAAAACGCGTATTTCTCATCGAGCCGTTTTCGCCGTACCAACCCGATGATCGCCAGCAGCACCAGCAAGCTCATCAGCGCCATCATTATTATTGTCGCGTGCGGCATGGTCTCCTCCTTTCTTGAGCATTCGTTTTTGCGTCAGCGCGATCAGAATCGAGAACAGCATCTTGTATGTGTAGTAAAGCGTTCGTGCGCCGCCGTGCATCGACTCGCCGCGTAAACGCGGGCGAATCGTCACCGGCACTTCTTTGATGTTGAAGCCCGCGAAGTAAAGCCGAATAAGGGTATCTGCGTCGGGAAAATCGTAAGGGTAGTTGTCGTTTACAAAAAACCGCATCAGAGCACGGCTGATTGCCTGATAGCCCGACGTTGGGTCGGTGATCTGCTGGTGCGTGAACCATGACGCTAGTCTGCTGAACAGCCGCATACCGAGTCGGCGCCCCAGCGGGATCGAATAATCCGCCCTGCCGAGAAATCGGGAACCCAATGCGAGATCGGCTTCGCTGGATGCGAGCGGAGCGAGCAGGTCCGAAATATACTTCGGGTCATGTTGGCCGTCGCCGTCAAGCAGCACGCAAGCGTCGTATCCGGCCTCGACCGCATAGAGCAACCCGGTCTGCACCGCGGCTCCGTATCCGAGATTGAAGGGCAGGCGCAAGAGCTTCGCTCCAACAAGCTCGGCGATCTCGCCGGTTGCGTCCGTCGATCCATCGTCAACGACCACGATATCTATCGCGAGCGCAAGCGCACGAACCTCGGCGATAACCTGCGCGAGGTTTTCGGCTTCGTTGTAGGACGGAACAATCAGGAGACTTTTCATACAACGCATTCAAGCACCGAAGGCTATATGGCGCGCGCGTGCCTGACAACTTACCACCATACGAGCGCCAGCGCCACCTTCCGCAAGACGAAGAAAAGCGGATTAAACACGCATCGCGCAACAGCGGCGATCACTCCTCCCGCTGCCTGATCGAAATCGATCTTGAAGCCTGTGCTGCGGAGCAACGCTCCGTCGGAAAGGACGCGCATCGCCTGCGTCGCGCGCCGCTTGCGCATCACCTCGCGCCAGTTGGCCGCAATCCAGCGATACGCGCGTGGCTTGTTGGCAAGGTTTGCCCGGTCTCTGAGCAGCACGAAACTCCATGTGATTGCTTCGGCCACCAGATACGACGGCAGCAGCGCGATAAGCGTCTTCCATTTGAGGCTCTTCAGCAACATAAGATAGCGGTTGCGCTCTTCCCAATAAACTTTAAGCGGTGTGATACGTAGTTCGTAGTCGTGCAGGATGATGCATCCCGGCGCGCAGACCGTTTTGAATCCCGCAAGCCGCGCGCGCCAGGACAAGTCAGTATCTTCAAGATAAAGAAACATCTCCTCATCGAAACCGCTGAGTTTCTCGAATAAATTGCGCCGGATGGCGAATGCCGCGCCTGAAATCGCGCCGACTTCTTCAACTTCAAGATACGTGTCACGCGGACGACCCATCCCCCGACACAGGGTCAGACCGCTGATATGCACATCGCATCCGCATGTGTTTAGCCGTTCAGGGTCCGCCATCAGCAGTATCCTCGCCGTCACAAGGCCGATTCGGTCGTCGGCCTCGAATGGCGCAACCAAGGCGTCGAGCCATCCTGATTCAACGAGCGTATCGGGATTCAAAAACACGAGATGCTGGCCACGCGCATAGCGCACGCCGAGATTGCAACCTGCGGCGAATCCCAGATTAGTATCCGATCGGATCAGGGTGATTTCGGGAAAGCCCGATTCCACGGCTTCGGCGTTGTCTTCAATCGAACCGTTGTCAACCACGATCAACTCGCTGTCATCGGGCAGTGAGCGCGACACAGAAGCCAGGCAGGCCATTAGCTTCGGCTTCGCGTTGTAACTGACGATCACAACGCTGGCGCGACACGCTTTGTCTTGCGTGAGCGAACGATGTGCGGTTGATTCGGATGACAAAACGATGCCCACGAGTTTCGGCGATCAGCTCCCTTCCAGGAGGGATAACGAACCGTCAGAACACCAAAGAGCCAGGAAACAATTCCCAAGAAAGGGGCGTCTCCGTGATCTCTGGCCTCCTGACGGTTTAGAGCCTGCTTTTCTCTGACTGACTCATTGCTGGTTTCCCTGCAAACCTCTCGACGCTGAACGGCAACAACTCATCCGGCGCGCGGCTGCTCATGAAGCACTCGGCGACCAACTCGGCAGTGATCGGCGCAAGCAGGATTCCGTTTCTAAAATGCCCAGTCGCGAGCGAGAGATTGTTAACACCGCTTGGCCCAATAATCGGCAGGTGGTCGAGCGTATCAGGCCTGAGCCCGCACCAGGTCTCGACAATTTCGAATTCTCTCAGCGAAGGGGCCAATTCGACGGCCGCGCTCAGCAAGTGTTTAATCGCGCCGACAGTTACTGCCTTAAGAAAACCTGCGTACTCGACTGTCGCACCGATCAAGATTCGGCCGTCACGCCGCGGTACAAGGTAAATCTTGCTTGAATGAAGCACCCGGCTGAGGGGGCACGTCCCGCCTCTCACCGCGATCATCTGGCCGCGAGCGGGAATCACTTTTACGTTGAGCCCAATTGGTTCAAGCAATCGGCTCGACCACGTCCCGCCGGCCACGACGACTACGCCTGCGTCAAGGCGCCGGCCGGCGGACACGACCCCGGTGACTTTGCCGTGCTCGGTCGCGAGGGACGTGACTTCCGCGCTTTCGATCAACTCGACGCCTGCTCGCTTCATCGCTACTTCGAGCGCATCCATCAAGCGGCGATTCTCGACCTGATGTTCCTGTGGCAGGAAAATGGCTCTGGTAGCTGATTCCGTGACAGCGGGCTCGATCTTGCGGATGTCATCTGCTGACACGTGTTCGAGTGGAAGCCCCGCTTCCTGTTGCCAGTTCGCCCACCCGGTCTTTTCCTGGTCCTCCTCGCCCTGAAGAACGACGAATAGCGTTCCTTCGTCCTTGTACTCGACATCGATTCCGGATGCGCCGTTGAGTTCTTCCGCGAAGCTGCGATACATCGCGCGGCCGCGCAGACACAGGTCAAAGAATGGACCTGGGGTTTGCGATTCACCTTGAGGCGACAGCATTCCGGCGGCGGCGCGTGAAGCTTCGCACCCGACTCGGCCGCGCTCGAAAACCGTAACCTTCAAGCCCGCCTGCGCGAGCCTCCAGGCAATCGAGCATCCGATCACTCCCGCGCCTACGATGATTACGTCTCTCGCCATTGAGCGGTATCCTAACATCGAGCTCAAGGATGCTGCGAGGTTCGAGGCAGTATGACGCCAGTGGGTGCGCGCCGTAGAAGTTACACCAGAGCTTGAGTCGGAAGAAGTTAGCTGATATCCTAGTAGTAGCTCAATACTAGGAGGCGATGATGACTTCTTCACGTGCCCGGCTTTGGCAGCAATTAACCAAACTCAGCCCGCTGTGTTTCGGTTCGCTTCACGAGCAGTACCTGCGTTGCGGCAAGTCGCGGTGCTCCTGTCACGATAAGGATAAGCCGAAGTTGCACGGCCCGTACTATCTGTGGGTTCGACGCATTGGGGGTAAACAGGTAAATCGAACGCTTAAGCCAGGGGCTGAATTGGAGAGGGTACGCGAAGGCATCGCAAACTATCGGAAGATGCAGGCGCTGATGGGAGACCTGCTGACTCAGGAAGAAGCATTAGTGCTCAAAGGTGAGCGGGCCTCGGTAGGTGAAGGTAAAAAAAACTTCAAGAGGAGATATCACAGGCGGTGAGCGAGGCCTTGGCCGAGTTGCGTTTGGATCCGCTCAACGACAAGGAAACAATCGACTGTGGCGCAGAGGAGGAACTGTATCGGCGAGTGGGACAACAGGCGGCGGGAGAGTTGTTGGCAACGCGATGGAGAGAAGCCGATGGGGTAGTTGAGACCAACTGTGAACAATGCCAACGTAAGATGAAATCTACAGGGCGTCGGACAAAAAGGATTCGGACACTATGTGGACCAGTCAGGCTGGAGCGGAGGATCTATTATTGTTCGGAGTGCGGCCGGACAAGGGTTCCGTTAGACGAAAGACTAGGGATAGTGGATACAGGAATAACTCCTGGTCTGAGCCGAGTAATCTGCCGGTCGGCGCTTGAATTGCCCTACAGACAGAGTCAGCAGTTGTTGAGTGATTCATTAGGATTCGAGCCTTGTTCGGCGCGTGAAACAGAGCGGATTGCTAATGAACACGGCCATCGAATTGAACAGATGCGCACCGAGGGGGAGTTGAGCCCGGGTGCAGGCCGCGTGCTCAACAAGAAGGATCGATATTGTATGGCAATCGATGCAGGAATGATTCCGGGTTTGCCCAATCCGAATACACACCGTCTGGATTGGCACGATGTAAAACTGGCAGTGGTATTTGATCCCAAAAAGATTGCTGAGCCATTTTATGTGGCCGGTAGAGAGGACGCCGAGAAGTTTGGGAAACGACTATGGGCAGAGATGGAATTGCGTCGTATATATCACGACAGGTTCCACTTGATTTTGGGTGATGGAGCAACTTGGATCTGGAATTTAGTAGAGATGCATTTGCCTGGAGTGCCACAGTTGCTCGACTTCTATCATGCAGCTGAGCACCTGTATGCGACTGCTAGTCACTGTTGGCCAGAGTCGAAGGCGCTCGCGTGGTGGCAGCGACGCCTTGATCAGCTTAAGGAAGGACAACTGATCAATTTCTTTGGGTCATTGCAACGGCTGGCACGAAAATACCCTGATGATGATGGTGACGAAGGTCCAACACGACTATTAAAGTACTTCCAAAGCAACCGCAGCAGACTGGACTACAAGTGGGCGATAGCCAACAATCTTCCGATCGGCTCCGGACCAGTAGAGTCCGCTATCAGCCACATCATCCAGCAGCGTCTTAAGCAGTCCGGAATGCGTTGGTCGGATCCTGGAGCACAAGCGATTCTCGATCTCAGGACCCTCCACCGCAACGGAGATTTTGAACAATATTGGGAGACCTTAGCCGCTAGGGCAGCGTAGCGAGCAACTTTGGCGTCGCGCACCCGACGCCAGTGTACGAATATCTCGATGACGCACCCTTGTGCTATGATCGGTTGGGCTGCGTCTGTTTGAAACCGCAGCAGGATGGGTGAGGCTATGTCAGTTCAACCTCAAAAGCGTTACTTCAATGTTGATGATTATTACCGGATGTTTCAGGCTGGTGTCTTTTCCCAGGAAGACCGCGTTGAGCTTATCGAGGGCGAGGTTGTGGAGATGAGTCCAATTGGCAGCACTCACCAGGGTTGCGTAGACGAGTTGAGCTCCGTTGTTATGGAGAAGATCGGGCGCGCGGCGATTGTCCGCGTTCAAGGGCCAATTCATGTCGATGACTTCTCTGAGCCCCAACCGGATATTAGCTTGCTCAAGCCCCGGCGAGATTATTATCGTCGGGCACACCCAACGCCGGCAGACGTGTTGCTCGTGATCGAAGTCGCCGACACCTCGGTAGAGTATGATCGCAGTGTGAAACTGCCGCTATATGCTCGAGCGGGAATTCCGGAAGCGTGGCTGATCATTTTGCCGAAGGACTTGATTGAAGTTCACAGTGAGCCAAAGAACGGGAAGTACCAGAAGGTGCAACGACTGAAGCGCGGTAAAACGCTCGCATCAGCGACCATCCCGCAACTCAAGCTCAACGTCGGCGATATTTTCGGTTAACGGCGACCTCATAGTTCAGCAAGAGGCCGCTCAGCCCAGCGCAACTCCTGAACACCGCTGCTCGAACATCCGATTCACCAATCGCGCTAATTCTTCCACGGCTACTTCGGGCCTCTTGCCCCGATGATGAATCCCACAAACCGCGGTCGTCCACGCGTGATCAAAGTTCGGGCTCCATCTTGACCGACCCAAAACATCTCGACCGTAAGTCAGATATGCCGACATCGTGTCGATGCCAGTGCCCGGTCGTTCTCCTATGAAATGAACGATTACTTCTACATTGAGCAGCAACCCAACGTGGTAGCCTGCTCGCAGGCGGCCGTTTTCAATCACAATGTCGGTGTCATCGACAAGATACCCCGCTTGCACAAGCTGCTGCCTCAGGGGTGGAAGAACTAGCCGCAGGTTTTCATTCAGAGCGTTAGCATTGAGGCCGTCCGAGATCACTACTTGCACGCGCGGTCGGCGTATTGCATAGAGCGCGCTTATGCGAGCCGCGTCTTGCTCGCAAATCGCTTCACCGGCGGGCGGGTGAGCCAGATAGTTATCGCGATCCGATGCCTTCGTTCGCACCCGCAGATGGCGAGGGCAGACATCTCTGATGACAGCGCCGTCGAGCTTCGCGTAGAGCGCTCGCCGAGCGTTCTCGTAGATCGCGTCGATGCGGGTGGTGACTTCAGCGCGAGTCGAAGAGTTTGGCCCAGGATCTGAGCCGAGATCGAATCCGCGTTCCGCAAGACCCGAGATCTTTCTTGCCGCTTCATCGCCCAGTGTTTCAAATGTACGGGTGTCGCCCCCCGCCTTTTGATAAATTGCGTAAAGCGATTCTGCGCCGCGTTCGGCAGCCTCGCCCGATTCTTTCATCACGCCCAGCGCAACCAATCTCTTCTTCATCGCCGATGAAACCTGGCGGCCGGTGCGGCGGCGGATTTGAGGATGTTCTCTAAACGAAGTCGTAAGGTAGCCAAGCATAGGGTCGGCATTCCCGGCTACCGCCATGAGGTACGCGGGCGCGGCGCAGTCGACAATCTGCTCGGTGAGTTGCTGCAATTGCCGCGGGTCGATGCCCATGTGAAACGTCGCACAGACATCGAGCCCCATCGTGATCCCGTGTAGCTTGGCCATCATCGTATCTTCAAGACACGCGCGAAGAAGTTGATCGCCGGTTCGAAAGACCTCAGGCCCGATGAATCCCGCGACATCATTTACGATCGTCCATGCACCGGTCCGCTTACAGAGATATCGAGCGACGCCGTAAGCGCGAGCCTCCAGCGTTACCATGTCGACGCCTTCCGCGGCTTGATTGGTAACGGCTGAGCCCTGGCCTGTTTCGAAATAGAGACCATCGAATCCGCGCGCCAGATCGAGGAGTCCATCGAGATCAAGACCAACCATTCCACCGAGCGCTTTTGAGGTTCCCGCCAGACTCTGAAAGCCGACATCGACGCGGCTGCGTGCCCGAGCGTTGGTCTGTTTCACGATGTCCGATAGCACCGAGTAACGCGTTGGCAAGTCGAGCCTCTCGACTACGCTGCGGAGCAATTCTTCAAGGCGGACGATTGTATCCAGGTCATCGCTTGCCGGATTGAGTCCGATTATCACGTCGCCACAACCGTAAGTCAGTCCCTCGAGGATCGAGAAGAGGATCTCCTCCCGGTCATCTCCGGGACTGTTGGGTTGAATGCGAGATCCGAAGTGCCCGTGTGCGCCAATCGCGATTCCGTCACCGGGCAGCGGATTGAACAAGGCTCGCGAGACTGCTCCAAGTTCTTCGTTGGTCATCAGCTTCGCGACGGCCGCAATCACTTCGCTTGCGAGACCGTCACGATAGCGTCGCGTCCATGCCGCGGCTTCAGCCCCGAGCAGGATTCGCTTCAGCTCGCTCACCCTCAGACGAGCGAGTTCGTCTGCAAGCTCCGAATCAAGAGAGCGATGAAGCGTTTCGGTGAGCTGATCTTCAACGAACGCGGCTTTGGTTATATCGCCGAGGCGCAATGAAGCGAGTTCTTCGCGCGCCTCTTTACGCTCGTTCTCGTCGCGCGTCCCGCCCACAGACATATCGCCTTCTTTGAAGTCGTTGGCGAGTACGAATGTCTTAGTCAGCGCTTTGAGATTCATCAAGGATGCCTTGACTGGAGATCACCGCCGAGGAACAGAGGTCGCAAAGTTCACGACGAGAAGGTCTCGACGTCAGCGCTGCGGATCTGCGACTCCGCGGTGAGAGATGTTGCTGACCAGGGTGGCCCGGTGAACCTATGTCGCTCCCGCAGCACATACCACAACACGAGCAAAGCCGTGACGGCCGCGATTGTCTTTCCGGCGCGCCCGTTGTCGGGAAGACCTAGAATCACGCTGATGAATACCACCCAGAGAATAGCAATCACGTTGACCATCGAGCTGTAGCGCCCTAAATGCCAGGGCCCGCGTTCACCTCCGCCGTTCGCGCGTCTTGCTCGGAGGGCAAGGAAAACCGGAATCGTGTATGAGAAGTAGAGCCCGATTACGCTGATCGAAGTCACCACCGAATAGGCCCCGCTATAAACGGCGGCTACGAACGCCACCGCGATGCACAGCCAGATTGCCGGCGCGGGGGTCAGGTGTTTCTTGCTGACTCGCTTCCACAGTCCGGAAGCAGGCATGCCGTTGTCACGCGAGAAAGCATAGACAACTCTCGAACACCAGGTGACTGCCGACAGCCCGCAGAACCACATCGCCATCGCCACAAGCGCGGAGAACAAGGCACCGGCTCTTGCGCCGAGTGCGGTTTCCAGGATTGTGATTACCGCCGGGACATCGTTGCCGCTCGCATCCTTTGCGTTGAGCACTGTGGGAATGTCCCTGATTGCCAGGGTGAGCGCGAGGAGTAGGAGGTAACCGGCTACGCTCGATACGACTACGGCCATCACCATGCCCCACGGGACGCGGCGGCGCGGATCGACTGTCTCTTCGGACACGCTTGCCGATGCGTCGTACCCGGTGAAGGTCCATTGCGCTTGCAGCAACCCGACGATAAATGCCCACCAGTAGGGCGAGCCTTGCGGGTTGTGAGTGACCGCGGTGAAAAAGAAACTCGCCGGTTGTTTGGGGGCAAAGACGAACAACGCCGCTACGATCGCGATCACGCCAATGATGTGAACGGTCACGCTGAAGTCGTTGAGCAACGCGACGAGCCGAATACCAAAATGGTTGATTAGCGCGTGCGAAGTAAGGATCGCGGCATAGACCAACAACAGATTCCTGGTCGTCGCATCGAAACCAAGAAGCGGCGTAAGGAACTGGGCGCAGCCGTAATCAATTCCCGCGAGAACGGTGATGTTTCCGACTATGTTGAACCATGCAGTGAACCAGCCCCATCCCTTGCCGCCCAGCCTGGAAGACCAGTGATACATCGCGCCGGCCGTCGGCAGGGTTGAAGCCAGCTCAGCCATGCTCATTGCGACCGCAAGCGTGAACAGCGTCACCAGCGGCCAACCGAAAGCCATCTCCGCGGGTCCGCCCATCGTGAGACCGTGCCCGTACAGAGTCACTGCGCCGGTGAGGATCGAGATGATTGAAAACGAGATCGCGAAGTTCGAGAAGCCTCCCATGGTGCGGAAGAGCTCCTGAGCATAGCCGAGCTTTCCGAGCTCCAGTGAGTCCTGAAGAGCGCTGTTGTTGTTGCGATCGGGGTGTCTGGTCATGCCGGATTTCGCGCGCCGACATTCTATCACTCGATGGCCAGCTGGGAAGGCGCCGCGAGCTGAATCGAGCCTGCCTTGACGAGCGAGAAGCGCGCGTCCTATCATCGAACACTTGTTCGAAGTGTCTTATTCGAGCCAGGACGCTATGCCCAGTGAGCCACAATCACGATACGATCAGAAGCTTGTCCACGTACTCAAGACCTCGGCGGCAGTGTTCGCGGATAAGGGCTATCACTCAACCAGCATGCGCGACATATCGCGTGCTACAAAGATGAGCCTCTCGGGGCTATACTACTACTTCAAAAGCAAGGAAGAGCTGCTCTTTCTCATTCAGGATTACTGCTTCAGTACGGTGATCGAGGATTGCCGAAGGCTCCTCGAGGGCGTCGATGATCCGGTCCGGCGGTTAAAATTGCTGATCGAGAACCACCTGAATTACTTCGTTAACAACATGAACGAGATGAAAGTGTTGTCACACGAGGCGAATTCGATAAGCCGTGATCGGTTTCGAAAGATCAACACCAAGAAGCGACAGTACGTCGATCTGGTGATGAATTTGCTCGGTGAGATCGCTCGTGAGAACCGTGTTGACGGAGTCGATATCAGAGTGGCGACGTTCTCGTTATTCGGCATGATGAACTGGATTTATAACTGGTACGACCCGCGCAAAGATGTGGACGTCGCGGGGCTATCAAAGAATATTACTCGCCTGTTCCTGAGCGGGTTTCTGGGCGAGAAAGCGCTGAAGGCCGGCAGGCTTGAGACGGGACGCGAATCGCACCTCGATCGCGACGTCTCGATCTGGCAGCAGCAGTGAAGGAAGTAAACACAAAGGCACGAAGTCACAAAGGAACCCAGTAAGGAACTCAGCCGATGTCGATCACGAATTCATGCGGAAGGTTGTCCGCAATGCATTTTCTTAATTTGGACTGCGGCGGCAAGGTACTCCGCGACGCCGCTTGTCTACTGGCGACTCCGAACAAAGCGGCGTCGCGGAATACCTTGCCGCCGCAGTCCAAATCAGTGTCTTTGTCTTTGTGGTTAGATCCTGTTTTCGTGGATGGAGAGAATCATGACTAGAGAAGCGATTGAGAACAAGCTGGTCAACTACAGCACTCAAAACGGTATCGCGATCATAGAACTGCACGACCCGCCGGCGAACACCTACACTTATGAAATGATGCGCGATCTGGATGACGCAATACTCGAGGCGAGGCTTGACGAAGATGTGCAGGTCATAGTCATCCGTGGCGCCGGCGACAAGTTCTTCTGCGCCGGGGCGAATATCAAGTTGCTGCTGTCAGCGACGTCGCAGTTTCGCTACTTCTTCAGCTTGCACGGGAATGAGACATTGATGCGGATGGAGAACACAGCGAAGCTGGTAATTGCGGCCATCAACGGACACGCGGTCGGTGGCGGGCTGGAGATTGCGCTCGCGTGTGACGTTCGCATTGCGAAGAAGGGACCAGGAATGCTGGGACTTCCCGAGATCAATCTGGGACTGCTGCCTGGGATGGGCGGCACGCAGCGGCTGCCAAGAATTGTCGGCAAGGCCAAAGGACTTGAGCTTCTCGCGACCGGACGCACGATCTCGGTCGAAGAAGCGCACCAGATCGGGCTCGTGAATCACGTGTTCGAAGAAGAGAACTTTTTTGAGAAAGTGCTCGAGTACGCACAGCAGTTTGTTGCACCCGCCAAGGCAAGCAAAGCGGTCGGGCTCATCAAGCGTGCGGTGCAAACGGGGCTTGAGGTGCCGCAAACCGAAGCCCTGGCGCTGGAACGCGAGCTATTGCAGCAACTATTTGAGAGCGAGGATGCCCAGGAAGGGCTCGATGCCTACGCGAAGAAACGGCAGGCTCAGTTTAAAGGAAAATAGTCCGTGGTCCGTAGTCCGTAGCTTGGAGTTTGGGCTACGGACTACGGACTACGGACCAATTTTGGAGGAATCTTAATGGCGAAGATGTACATAGCAGGAGAATCTGTTGACGCAATAAGCGGTGATACCTATGAGGTCCGCAACCCGGCTAACGGTGAAGTCGTCGACTCGGCGCCGAAGGGAAACGCGGACGATGCGCGCCGTGCGATCGACGCGGCGGAGGCGGCCTTTGAAGAGTGGTCGCATACGTCGGCCGAAGATCGCGGCAAGCTTCTGTTCAAAGCCGCGGATCTTGTCGTCGCCGAGCGCAAGAGCCTGGCGGAGCTTCTCTGCCGGGAGCAGGGCAAGCCGTTTCAGGAAGCGAGCGGTGAGCTAGAGCACTTTGATCACGGCTTGCACTTCTACGCCGGCCTCGCTTCAAAGGTGCGTGGCGCGCACGTCCCGCTCCCGGCGAAGAACGCTTATGGCATGGTGGTGCACAAGCCGCTTGGGGTGTGCGGCGCGATCGTGCCCTGGAATTTTCCGCTTACGTTGATGGGCACGAAGGTCGGACCCGCGCTTGCAGCCGGCAACACGGTCGTTGTGAAGCCCGCTTCGACGACTCCGCTCACGACGATTCGCATCATCGAGTTAATGAATCAAGCCGGTATTCCCAAAGGCGTATTGAACGTCATCACGGGGCCCGGTAGCGTTGTCGGTGAAGAGCTGCTCAAAAACCCGAAGGTTCGACGGATCGCGTTCACTGGAGAATCGGCGACTGGCAAGCACGTGGCTTCTGTGGCATGCGGCGACTTCAAGCGTGTGACACTCGAGCTTGGCGGTTCTGATCCGATGATCGTTTGCGACGACGCGGATATTCAGAAGGCGATCACCGGCGCGATGGTCGGGCGATTCTGGAATGCGGGCCAGGCTTGTCTTGCAGTGAAGCGCCTGTTTTTGTTCGACAAGGTGTTCGACGAGTTCGTTCAAGGACTCGTGAGCAAGGTCTCGCGATACGAGGTCGGCGACGGAATGACAAAAGCCGAGAAGCCGAAGATTCGAATGGGCCCGCTTCACACCGCCGCGCAGCGGGATGAGATAGAATCCCAGGTCAAAGACGCGATCGATCGCGGCGCCAAGGTTTTGTTGGGCGGCGCGCGTCCGGAAGGCGCGCAGTATGAGAAAGGGCACTACTATCTGCCGACGATTTTGGTTGACGTTCCCGACGACGCTCGAGCCGTGCAGGAAGAAACGTTTGGGCCGGTGCTGCCGATCTGGAACGTAAGCAGTCTCGATGAAGCGATCGAGAAGGCGAACGGCTCGATCTACGGGCTGGGTTCTTCGATATGGACCAAGAACCTGGATAACATTGAAACTGCGATTGACAGGCTTCAAGCCGGGAACGTGTGGGTGAATTCGCTGCATTACGGCTACGACGAGCTGCCGTTTGGTGGAGTGAAAGCAAGCGGCTTCGGCCGCGAGCACGGGCCCGAGGCGCTGGATTATTATCTGGAGCCTAAGGGCGTGGTCATCACGCGGTAATGCGCGAATGTTTCAGTGGTCGACTAGACGAACCAAGCTTCACCTGGGGAAAGCGAGGTAGACAATATGAGTACAACAACACGTTGGACCTCTGCGGATCTCGAGTCCTTGCCCGACGATGGGAATCGATACGAGATCATTGATGGAGAACTCTATATGTCCAAACAGCCTCACTTCTATCACCAGGATGTTTGCGGCGAACTCCAAGGTGCGCTATGGAATTGGAACAGAACCGGCAACCTTGGAAGAGTAGTGGCTGCGCCAGGACTGATCTTTGCCGAAGACGACGACGTGGCACCCGATCTCGTGTGGATCAGCAACGATCGGCTGATCGTGTCTCTTGGAGCCGACGGGAAGTTACACAACGCACCGGAACTTGTAATCGAAGTTCTGTCGCCGGGCAGAGTGAATGAACGGCGAGATCGGGAGGCGAAGCTCAAGCTCTATTCTCGCCGCGGTGTCAGTGAATACTGGATCGTGAGCTGGCAGACCCGCACTGTCGATGTCTATCGAAGCGATGAGGAGCTGAAACTGGTTGGAACTCTCGGCGAAACTGATACGTTGCAGTCACCCGTACTCCCTGGATTTTCCTGTCCAGTGTCGGTGCTATTCGCGCGAGTCCCGATCGGAGAATAAGCAAGAATTGTGGCCCTAACGGAGACGTAATGGCTCAAATGTTAATAGGCGGCGAGTGGGTTGGGTCCCGCGGCGGAAACTCAATCGAAGTTCTCAATCCGGCCACGGGAGAACCCGTCGATACCGCGCCGCGTGCGACGGCCGAAGACGCGCGCGAAGCAATTGATGCAGCACATCAAGCGTTCGGCGTTTGGAGCGAATGGACTCAAGCGAAGCGCGCGAATGTGTTGCGCAGAGTGGTTGGACTGGTTCGGCTTCACGAAAAGGAACTGGCGGTGTTGCTTACGAAAGAGCAAGGCAAACCGCTGCGCGAAGCTACTCTTGAGATCCTCCGCTACGCTCACACCATCGAATACTACGCCGGGCTCGGCAAGAACATTCGCGGCGGCTACATTCCACAGATAGATGAGAACAAGTACGGCTTGATCATCAAACGTCCTCTCGGGGTCGTCGGCGCTATTGTCCCGTGGAATTTTCCGGTTTCGCTTATGGGGAACAAGATCGGTCCGGCGCTGCTTGCTGGAAACACGATGGTAATCAAGCCCGCCGAGACCACCCCGCTGACAGATCTGCGAGTCGTGGGTTTGTTCCTCGAGGCAGGCTTGCCAAAAGGCGCGCTCAACGTTGTCACCGGGCAAGGTTCGGTGGTCGGCGAGGAGATCGTGACGAATCCGAAGGTTCGCAAGATCGGCTTTACGGGCTCGACTGAAGTCGGCCGCCGCGTGATGGCATCCGCCGCACAGGGGATCAAGCGCGTGACACTGGAGCTTGGCGGCTCCGATCCGATGATCGTGTGTGACGACGCGGACATCGACGAAGCGGTGAAAGCGGCAGCAACCGGACGCTTCTTTAACTGCGGTCAGGCGTGTCTGGCGATCAAGCGGCTGTACCTTTTCGACTCGATCGCCGATGACTTTATTGCGAAGCTCGTCGCGCGAGCAAAGAAGCTGCGCGTCGGAAACGGAATGACTGAAGGCACGATGATTGGACCGCTTCACTCGGCAAACCAACGCGATGAGGTCGAAAGTCAGGTTCAGGATGCGATTGAGCGCGGCGCGCGAGTGCTCGCAGGCGGCGAGCGCCTGCGAGGCGGCGACTACGATCGCGGGTACTTCTACGCGCCGACACTTCTCGCCGACGTGCCGAAGGATGCGCGAGTTGCGACAGAGGAAGTGTTTGGGCCAGCGTTACCGATCTTCCGGGTGAAGACCCTCGACGAAGCGATCGAGAAGGCAAACGACACGATCTTTGGTTTAGGCTCCTCGATCTGGACCAATGATTTGAATCGAGCGACGCGAGCGGCCGAGCGCATCGAAGCGGGTTACACCTGGATCAACTCGGCGCAGGTGATCTACGACGAGCTTCCGTTTGGCGGCTTCAAACAGAGCGGTCTGGGCAAAGAGCACGGCACCGAGGCGCTCGATTACTACACCGAGACAAAATCAGTTGTCGTCGCGACAAAGTAGCCTGTGCGTCTTTGCGGATCTTTGGGTTTTTGCGCGAACCTGTATGCCCTACAACGCAATCCAGTTTGACCTCTCGGACCGCATCGCCACGATCACGCTCAACCGCCCCGATCGCCTCAACGCCATCAACGAAGAAATGCGCGATGACTTCTCGCGGTTGTTCACCGAGCTTCAAACTAACGAAGACATCGGGGTGGTGATCTTCACCGGCGCAGGCCGAGCGTTTTCTGCCGGCGGCGATATTGAATATTTCGAGCGTGACTGGCCTACCACAAAGTTCCGGGCCGAAAACCACCGGCTAACTCAATTCTTCGACGAGCTCGAGCTAATCGAGAAGCCAGTGCTGGCGGCCATCAACGGCCCTTGCACCGGCGCGGGCTTGCAGATCACCTTGTCGTGCGATATTCGCGTCGCCTCAGATCAAGCGAAATTTGGCTTTCGCGAGAACAACATCGGTCTGATCCCCGGCGCGGGCGGCTGCTCACGGCTGGTCAAGCTGATCGGCTACGGCAAAGCAAAAGAACTGATCTTTACCGGCGAGATGATTCCTGCCGTCGAGGCGGAACGCATCGGGCTTGTAAATCGAGTCGTGCAGCACGATGAGTTGATGAGCCACACGCGAACGCTGGCCGAACATCTTCTCACGCGTGCGCCAGAAGCGCTCGGACTCGCAAAGCGAATCTTGTGGCACTCGGTGACCAGCGATTTCGCGACCGGACGGATGCTCGAGGCTCTCGCACAAAGCATACTTGTCAAAAGCAAAGATCATCGCGAGGGCATTCGCGCGTTTCGTGAGAAGCGCAAACCCGAGTTCAAGGGCGAATAATGAGCGATGAGTGATGTAACGCAGAATCACATTTCACTCATCACGAATAAGAGCTCAGTGGTAGGAGAAGTGGCAGAGAGTATGCCTGAGATCGAAACGGACAGACTTCTTCTCCGAATGTTCAAAACGGACGATCTGGATGGCCTTTCGCAAATCTATGCCGATGCGGATGTGATGAGGTACCTGTCGGGTCATGCGCTTTCAAAAGAAGAGACGGCGGGCTGGCTCAACTATTTTCTTGCTGGCTGGGAGAACTACGGGTTCGGTTGGTGGGCGGTGGTTCTGAAAGAGAGCGCCGAATTGATCGGTCACTGCGGGCTGCAGTTCATTCACGTGACCCCGGAGGTCGAAGTCACCTATGGACTTGCCAGGCCGTACTGGCGGAAGGGTCTGGCTTCGGAGGCGGCGAGAGCTTGTCTTCGATACGGGTTTGCGGAGTTGAAACTCGATCGCATCTACGCCCTCGCGGATCCGGGGAACATCGGATCGCATCACGTGATGGAGCGAGTCGGCATGAGGTACGAGAAGACCGAGTATTACAAGGATGATCTCTACGAAGGCGAGCTGATCTACTACGCAATCCTGCGTGATGCGTATCAGCACGACGGTTCGCCGTATAGCCTTCGGCCGGTCGCAGGAGACGACACGCGAACAAGCTTCAGCCGGGCGTTTGATGACCGCAAGCGGGAATGGAAGAACGCGAAAGCTGCGGCAGAGTAGCCTGCTTTGTGGCTTCGAGGCTTGCGTTAGAAACAGGAGATAGCTATGGCACTTGAAAATGTTTTGATCGAAAAACGCGGGCGAATCGCGATCGTTACAATCAATCGCCCGGACAAACTCAACGCTTTGAACGTCGCGACGCGCAAGGAGATCCTTGCAGCGTTCGAGCGACTGAAGACCGACGATGAAGTTCGGGTCGTCGTCATCACCGGCGCCGGCGAGAAATCGTTCATTGCCGGCGCGGACATAAACGAATTTGCCGGCATGACCGCGATCAAACAGCGAGATGTGATGAAAGGCGGACGAGCCTTTGACTCGGTCGAGGATTTCCCCAAGCCTGTGATCGCGATGATCAACGGCTTTGCGCTAGGCGGAGGCTGTGAGCTTGCGATGTCCTGCGATATTCGCATCGCGTCAACCAAAGCCAAACTCGGTCAGCCTGAAATCAAGCTCGGCATTATTCCCGGCGGCGGCGGCACCCAGCGGATGACGCGTTTGATCGGAGAAGGGAAGGCGATGGAGCTGATCCTGACCGGCGATATGATCTCGGCCGAAGAGGCCAAGCAGCTCGGGCTGGTCAATCACGTTTTCGCGCCTGAAGAGCTTGAAGCAAAGACGATGGAGCTAGCGAACAGGATTGCCGAGCTGAGTCCGGTGGCGCTTGCGATGGCGAAGGCGTCGGTGAAGAATGCGGCGAGAATGAACCTCAGAGAAGGGCTCGATTCGGAGATCGATCTGTTCGCGCTATGCTTTTCGAGCGAGGACAAAGAAGAGGGGGTGAGGGCTTTCATTGAGAAGCGCAAGCCTGAGTTCAAAGGAAGGTGACGTCGATACGCAATAACGTGGTGTACCATTCGGGTGCGGCCAGTATTTGATGTCGAGGGCCGTGGCAAATTCCGGTAGTTATGCGGCATAGGTTGGTAGAGGGCTTTCTTTCTTGGTGATGCAATTCTGAGCCTGAACGAGAGGTGAAGAAGTGTACACTCGCAGCCGCAGAATGGGAAAAGGTGAAGGAAGGTGGTTTCAGGGAAGAACGAGCTAAGATCGATTTCTTCCGAGGAATGGGGCGACATATACAAGAGGCTTAGGTTTTACACCTGGAAGCGATACAAATGGCTTCACGACAGGATGGGGGTGGACCTCGACGACTTTGTTCATGAGGCTATATCTGACACGTTGCAGGGGAAGAGACGCTGGCCACCAACAGATGAGCAGGGGCGGCCAAAGGATGTGAGCCTTTTCTTTTTTCTCTGCCAAGTAGTCAGAAGCAAGGTCTACCACTTCTGGAATCGAGAGAGCCGAAACGTATCAGTCAACCTCACAGACCAGGATCAAACCTCGGATCAATTCCCGGAATCCTTTGAAACGTTGTTAGCCGAGTCCGCTGAGATTCACCCGGCTTTCGGGGAAACTAAAGGAACTGATAGCGACGCGATAGACAATGAATTTAAAAACAGGCTACGCGAACTAGTTGCTGGTGATGTTGAGCTGATGAAGATCGTAGAACACATTATCGACGATCCTAGGTCGAATCCAAGAGAGATCGCGGCATCGCTCGGGCTGGATATCAAGAGAGTGTACGCCGCCCAGAAACGGCTTCGCAGACGACTCGTACTTCAGAGGACCTGAACAATGCAGAGTAGCAACGATAGCGGGTTCGAAAGTTCAGTAATTCACCAACTCGAAATAATGAGCATTTTTCTGGGCTCCCACCCTGAAATTGTGGAATCCATGACTATGCAAGAGGTTAACGAGGAATTGTGGCTGATGGGGATCAGCCCAAAACCGAGCATTGACCTAGCTGAGTTAACAGGTCACTCAGTTCCGAGCCACGGACTCGCAACTGAAGCGCCTACCTCAGGAGCGCCGGAGTTCATTAGTGAAGATCTCGCGGTGAGAAGTGGGAGCCTTCGTCGTCTTTTCGCCAGACTTCAAGAGATTGAAGGCGTCGAGTACTCGTGGGTGGATCAGATATGCTCCAATCCTAAAGACCTCACGCTACGCTTTGAGGGAGCTCCAACGGCGGAGGAATTCCTACGCAAGAATGGCCTTACGGACCCTGCAAGTTTTTCCATTGATCTGGACCTGGCGCAGGAATATCAGGGCCGTATTGATCCCTCTCTCCTCTCCATCGCTGCCCTCTATCCAAGCGGAGCGCTGCGCTCGGTCCCTGCGGAAGTATTGTTGCTCGCCAGGAGGCTGCAGGTAAGACTTCAAGACTACCTCTTATTCATCGACCCTGACGCAGATCAGCCAACTGAAGAGATTGCCTCGTTCTGGGGGCCAGTCACATTGTTCGCCATCCAATGCTAGGTCAGCAGATGTCTTCGAAAGTTCAACACATCATCGGTACCGGTGACTCCTTACTGAGAGTTGCGGACCTCAAATGGGCCGAGCCCACTGACTTCAAAGCCGGGCGCTCCGTCATCCTGGTTCACGGCTTTACGTCACACGGGTATTACCTGCGGGAATTGGGCAATTTTATTATGACGTTCGGCTATCAAGTATTCATTTTCAACTACAATTCTTATCGCGGAATAGCGAGGGCCTCGGAGAGCCTGAAAGACTTTCTACTTAGATATGACAGAAATGCAGAAGGAGGAATCTCTGCAAACCCAGTGTCCATAATCGCACACAGCATGGGAGGGCTAGTCGCGCGTCACTTAGGCGTTGACGCCGACGCAAAGCGAATGGTTCGCGGAATAGCGATGCTGGGCGTACCCAACAATGGATGTTTTCCAAGTGCTCGTTGGCTTTCTTGCTTCATTCAGTACGGAGAGCATCTTAGCGGTTTCATGCCGGGCGCTGGCAACCCGGCCTGCCTCTCAGCGATGGAGTGCATCAAAGCTGACGTCACCGGCGTACGACCATTCATCGACACGCTAAACGATACGTGGGAGAAATCAGCGAGTTGCCCACCCTCTGTCTCAGTATCTGGAGGTAAGAGGTTTCTTACTCTATCGAGGAACAAACTTAAGAACTGGCTAACCAACCAGATGATACAAGCAGAAATAGGGGATGAAGACAACGATGGTCTGGTTACGGAGAAGAGCGTGAACATGCACTCCGCTATTTCCATCAACGCCAGTCACCGGTATGTGCATTTCAATTCCTATCCGTACTACCGCGATCTAAACCATACAAACCTTACTCAGAATCAGACTCTGGCACTTGAGATTGTTGAATGGCTCCGCAAATTCTAATTACTCTGATGCGTCCAATTGTTACGGCCGTTTCGTAGCTCCGGAGAGGCCTCACGTCACTACGACATACTGCATGGCTTCGGTTGTGGACGTGGACCACACCTTATTGCGCTGGGGTTTCCGCCTTCTGCTCCTCCCCCTTCTTCTTCAAATCGCCTTTCAGATGTGAGTCGTACCACGCAATGATCCGCTTGTGATAGTCCTTCACTTCCTCAACCGTCGTCGTCGGCATGCCGTGGCCGCCATTCGTGTAGCTCACCCACTCGACTTCTTTGTTTAGCCGGCGCAGCGCGTAGTACATCTCCATCAACTGTCGAGGCGGGACGTTGTGATCCTGCTCGCCGCACATCAATAGCAGCGGAGTCTTGATGCGATCGGCGAACATGATCGCTGAATGCTGAATGTACTTTTGCGGTTGCTGCCACAGAGTTGCGCCGAGTCGATCCTGACTCTTCTCGGGCGCGTGAATGTTGCGTACACCGAGCCGCGGGCTGTCGGTATAGAAGCTCACCATGTTCACCTTGCCCGAAATGTTTATCGCGGCTTTGAATCGATTGGTCTGCGTGATCAGGAGATTCGTCGCGTATCCGCCGTAGCTCGTGCCTTGCACGCCGAGCCGCTCGGGATCGGCGACACCCATCTCAATCAGCTTGTTCGCCGCCGAGGTCACGCCTTTCATCCAGGCTTCGCCGGGAAACCCGATCTCGAGATTAACCGAAGGCTGCATCACCGCGTAGCCGTTCGACGTCAGAACGTTGATCGTGCTGTTGAATGTATCGTCGAAGAACTGCTCGTAGATGTTGAATACCGTCGGATACTTCTTGCCCGCTTCGTAGTCCGTCGGATAATAAAGCACGCCGTATATCTTGTTGCCGTCGACATCCAGATAGGACACGAGATCGGTTCTGCTCAGCCGTCTGGCTTTCAACTGAGGATTGGAATCGGTCAAGCGGCGCACGTTCTTTAGATCGACATCGGCTGCGTAGAGGTCTGACGGGCGGTTGCCATCCGCGGAACTAAACACGAACGTTCGGCCGTCCCTGGAAAGCCTGAACCCCGCGTAAAGATGCGAGTCTTTGACAAGGTCTTCGAGCTTCCTGGCTTTCACGTCGTAGCGAACAAGCCCCCGTTCCCACTTCGTTCGCGAGGCATAACTCAAGTAGATGCTATCTCCAATCGGGCTCCAATCGACGACCTGGTAGCGCGGCGATTCTTTGTCTTCTTCGGACGTCTTAACGAACATCTCCTTCGCGCCGGACGCAGTGTCCATCAGCCACAACCCCTCCTTGTTAGAAGCCACGAGCCAATCGCCTTTCGGGCTCAGTCGAACGACGCTGAATTTCTCTTTGTCTTTCTTTTCCTTTTCCGCATCTTTGGCCGCGTCATCCTTCGGTTTGTCGGAGGCCGCTTCCGACTTCTCCTTATCAGCATCCGGCTTCTTGCCGGTGAGCTGCCGCGCCTCTTTGTCATCGATCGACGCAGCGAAGATGTTGCCGTCTTTCGTGTAAGCGTACCGGCGATTGTCTCGTGACCAGAGGACGTTGATGCCCTTTGTTGACTTGATGATCGTGCGCCGCTCGCCGCCCCCAGCGGGCATCAAGTGTATCTGATTCTCGGTGCCGCCGATCACGTCGTAGTCGGTCTTCTTTGTGATGTCTTCCGAGTAGCTGATAAACGAGCCGTCCTCGGCCAGATCGTACGAGCCGAGCTTTGTCTCGGGCAGAAGCTCGCGAGTCTGACCGCTCTTCATGTCATAAGCCGCGAGCGACCGAAGCGAGGACAATCTCCGCAAATCATCCCACGCGAGGAAAGGCTCTTTGCTCGAATGCACGACGACCGGTCCAGCGGTCTCGTATTGGAACCTTTCAGCGGCTTTTTGCCGCCACGCGTCGCCTCGAAGAGCGAGCAGGAGTTGGGCGCCATCGGCTGACCATTCAAGCTCGGCGTTGTCGGCGGCTTGCTTGCCGGCAGGTAAATTCAGATTGAGGAACTTGCCAGTGGCTCGTTCCCAGATTGTCGGTTCGAATAAGTCGCGATTAAGAACGAACAACGCAAGCCGGCCGCCGTCAGGAGACCATTTCAGACCTCGGACCTGCCGTTTGCCTTGAAACAGCTTCTGCGCCTTCGCGGTGTGGGTATCGATGATCCAGACATCAACCAGCGACGGAGCGATGTAGGTCGGATCACCGAAGCGATGGTTGTCGATTCCAATTCGATCGCGCAGCGAGCCTGACGTCGCGGCAAGCCATCGCCCGTCATTGCTCAGATCCGCGATGTTGACGTTGGTCACGTCAAGCAAGTCATCCACCGTGAAAGGCGAACTCGCAGACTGCGCTCTCCCCGGCAGCGGCAGTGATGTCAGGGTTAAGGCAACTGCGATCGCGAGCGAAGCGATCCTTCGACGACTCGTTGAGTAACGCATTGCAGTATCTCCGAAGTGAGCCGATGGTTGAGCCTGATTCCACTGAGGCTGAGTTAATCTACTACTGGCTTGTTGCGTGGTCAAACGAAGGACTGGTGACTTGTACGAGATCTTTCGCTAGCGAGCAAAATCGGCACGAAATCCGTGCAAATCCGGCGAATCAGTGTCATCCGTGGTCCATCCGTTCGAAAGAATCTCTTTGCCATGACGCATAAACCACGGATCACACTGATTCGACGGATTTGCGCGGGTCTTCCATCTTCACTGGCGAAATGTCCGTACACGCCACTAGTCCCGGCTCCCCCGGCGGCGTCGGCTCATCGTCCTATGCAACGACTAAGTGGAGGCTTCTCAGTCGCTTGTTTATTCGGTATATTAAGCCGCCGCTATTGGAGCAGCGATCAGTCAGTCGCAGCCACACAGACGTAATCTGAAAGGAAGAACGACCATATGCGCTCACGCCTTCGCGTCCATATCATCATCGCGTCGATCCTAATGGTAGCCGTGTTGTCTTGTGTTCAGCTTCGAGCTTCAGCGGCTGGCGAAATCCCTACGCCTCAACAGTTCCTCGGTTTTCGAGTCGGCGATGACAAGAAGCTCGCTCGTTGGGATAAGATCGTCGAATACATGCGTCTGATCGCTAATGCCTCAGATCGCGTGCGGCTGCGCGAGCTTGGGAAGACTACGAACAACAATCCGTTCATCCTTCTCGAAATCGGCTCGGCCGATACGATCAAGAATCTCGATCATTTCAAGCAGCTCGAACGCAGGCTCTACTTTCAAGGCGGCGCTCCGACCGACGCCGAACGCGACGAACTATTCCGTTCCGGCAAAGCCGTCGTGTTTGTTTCCTGTAATATTCACTCGACCGAGATCGGGTCGTCGCAGATGGTCCTCGAGCTGGTGCATCGCCTGGCTACTGAAGATTCGCCGCTCGTCAAGAAGATTCTCGACAATGTGATCTTTCTGCTGGTGCCCAGCCTGAACCCCGACGGTCAGATCATCGTCACCGACTGGTACAACAAGAACGTCGGCACTGAGTACGAAGCCAGCCCGCTGCCGTGGCTCTATCATCCGTACATCGGCCACGACAACAATCGCGATATGTACATGTTCACGCAGAAGGAGAGCCAACTGACGGCGCGGTTGTTGTGGCACGACTGGTTTCCTTCGGTTTGGCTGGATGTGCATCAGATGGGCAGCCAGGGCGCTCGCATATTCGTGATGCCGGCGACCGACCCGATCAATCAAAACGTGCATCCGCTCATCTATCGATGGAACGGGATTCTGGGCCAGGCGCAAGCTGCCGCGCTCGAAACGGCAGGCAAGGAAGGAATTATTTACAACTCTACTTATACAAATTTCTGGCAGGGAGCGATGGCGTGGAGCGGTTGGTGGCACAACCAGGTTGGATTGCTGACTGAAGTCGCTAGCGCGCGCATCGCCAGTTCGATCGAACAGCGCAAAGCGCAACCCGGGCGCGCGGCCGCTCCGGCTCCAGAAGAAGATTTTCAGAGTCAGCAACGCCGCCAGATGGAAAACCCTGATGAGCCTTTGCCTCCGCCGCGCGACATCACTCCTCGGACCGAGTACCCGCGGCCGTGGCTGGGAGGGAAGTGGATACTTCGCGACATCGTTGATTACGAATTGATCGCGACGATGGCGTTGCTCGAAACAGCCGCCGATCATCGCGAGCAATTGCTGCGACAGATCTACGAAGTCAATCGCGCTACTGTCGAAGCGGGCACGAAGGGCGATCCTGCTGCGATCATCATCCCGGTCGATAAGCAACACGATCCTCGCGAGGCGGTGCACCTGGTCGAGCGCTTGCAGATGGCCGGCGTCGAGGTCTCGCGCGCAGAAGGTGCCTTCGAAGCCGACGGCAAGAAGTATGCAACCGGCACGTTTGTCATACCGATGAATCAAGTCTTTGCGCGCTATGCGAAAGACTTGCTCGAGAAGCAGACTTATCCTGAAGTGCGCCGGGGTCCCAACTCGCCGCCCGAGCCGCCTTATGATGTGACAGCATGGTCGCTTGGGATGCAGATGGGTGTTGAGAGCGTACTGGCAAAGAAGCTATCGCTGGACAGCACACGATTCGTAAAGCTTACCGACTCTCCCAAACTTGCGGGTGAGGTGAACGGCGCAGGAACGGGAATCGAGTTCGAGTACAAAGGCGCGGATACTGCGATTGCTATCAATCGACTTTTGAAAGAGGGCGCATACGTAGCGTTCAAGACGGAAGCCGGCGCCGGCCGTCCGTCAACTCGTATCCTTGGCTTAGGCGTGACACGCCAACGATTTGAATTTCTCGCGCGCGAACTCAATCTGTCCGCGACGGCCGTGGAGATAAAACCGCTGCTTGGACCAGAAGGGCCGCTGGCAAAGGAGCTGGCTCGCTATTCAGACAAACTGAAAGTATCGCCAGCCATAAATTCCCAGCAGCCATCGCAAGTCATTCGGGTTCGTCAGGCTCGGGTCGGGCTTTATCAATCGTGGACCGGGAACATAGACGAAGGTTGGACTCGATGGGTCCTCGAGCAGTACGAGTCTCCGTACACGACGCTTCACAACTCCGACATCAAGGCAGGCAAGCTTCGCGAGAAGCTCGACGTGATCGTCCTGCCCGACCAGCAACCACGCGACATTCTCACCGGCTACGACTACAAAACGGTCCGTGAAGAATATCGCGGAGGGATCGGCTACGAGGGTCTCGACGCGCTCCGCCAATTCGTTAGCGACGGCGGGACGCTGATCGCTATGGGCGCGAGCTGTGATCTGATGATCGACAAGTTCCCAATCCCGGTGCGCAATCTGAAGCACGGCCTGACTCGCGATCAACACTTCGCACCAGGCACGATCGTACGCATCCAAGTGGACAACACGCACGCGCTGGGCTTGGGCATGCCTTCTGAGACCTATGGCTTCTACAACAACAGTCCGTTCTTCGCGTTGGTCGAAGGGTTCTCTTCACAGAAAGCTTCCGTTGTAGCCCGCTATCCAAACTCAGACGTAGTCGCCTCAGGCTGGTTAAAAGGTGAGGACTTGATGGCCGGCCGCGCCGCGATTGTATCGATCGAGATGAACCCCGGTCGGATAGTGCTGTTTGGGTTACGCCCCCAACACCGAGCGCAGACTCACGCGACGTTTCCGTTGTTGTTCAATTCGTTTTATTTGGCGGCAACTGAAACAGTCCGTTGAGGGGTTCACGATGCGGCCAATTCCGGCTCAACGAGGGCACACTCCAACTCTTCGCGACCGATCTTAGGCGTTAGACCACTGTCACTGTGGCCACCGCCGAAAATCCATTCGGCGTCACCAATACCAAAGTGCCGGTTCCTTTGATTTCGCCCGGTACCAGCGTAATCTCGAGTTTCTCCGAATTTACAAACTTGACAGCCGCAGGAGTCAACTCTATCGGCTCCTGGGCATCCGCTGTTTTCCATCTAACCAGTGTTCCCTCGCGAAAGCCTGAACCCGTGACAGTGATTGTTGTTTCGCTTGCTTTGGCGGCAATCTTATTTGGCTCTGGTGTGCCCGGAGGAGATGTCAATGGAAGTTGCTCCAGGACACCAGTGATCGCTGGAGGATCGGCGGTGAACTGTGTATCGGCGAACTGCCCGTCCTTATTCATGATTCGAAACTCGTGATCACCAATGCTGAGGTCAAGTCCCGCCGCTGGATCGATTATAATTTTCAGTTCCGAACAGAAGCTTCGGTCGCTAGCCTGCTCCTGAGGAGTACCAGTCAGAAGCCTTTCTCTCGCGTCTGGGACGATCGGCAACAATTTGCCATCGATAAAGAAATCCGCTTCCTTAGACAGGTTTTCCCCTTGGATCGTGATGACGGTTCTCACACCAGGCGGCGAACCGGCATTTCCTGTGGCCAGGGCGATATTCCGGATCACGGGACCAGCCGGCCGTGCCAGTTTTCCGCCAAGATACCCTCCGGCGCTCACTCCCATCACGTAAAGCAATCCTTGGGGGAATGATGGAAACCCGTCGATCGTAGCGGGGTCCTGGGAGACCAAAAGCGCCAGAAAACCTAAGCAAGCTACCAGCGTCCACACAAAGAACTGGAACCGTTCGGGTATCACTTGTCCACCGCTACAAATGAAATCCGCGGCTGACGGCAGCATCGGACCCGAACCCTTGCTGCCACGCGCAGCGGTGGCGCCCGCCGCGGCCAGCGTCGTTCCGGCACTTATCGCTAGAATGCCGGTGAAGCTACTGGGAACATCGGGAAGTGCGAACTGCCATTGGACCAGCCAACGGCACAAAAACACGTAAAGATAGCCGAACACAAACACGGATGAAAACGAGAGGAACTGGAACTTCGAAAGGCTATAAGAGTTCGTCTGCTTATCAATAAAGAAAGCCCAGAAGGGAGAGTAGCGCTTCCCGTGAATGACGTTATCGCGCATGCCGGCGGCCACGAACCGGTAGATGATGTATGCGAGAATGAGGAAGATTCCGATACTCCAAAGCAACACACCGGTTTCGGACATGCGCGAGAGCGTCAATTTCTTTTCATGCGACCGAGCCCCGGCGCCCACCTGGACGCTGAAGGTGAGGGGGCCCTGATAAGACTCGGCTTTGTAGCCAACCACGTGCAGCTTTTCTGAGGATTCAACTCGCAGGCAAGGTGGCTCACCGCTATCGCAACCGTGCTCCTCACTAGTCCAACTTTTGATAATCGGACCTCGGCCCGAGATGTAGATCTGATTGTCCCCTGGGACGTCCTTGTTGAAGTTCTGGCCGATGACATCGAAATCGAATCCACCTGTGGCGTTCCGATATGCAGTGGTGGGGTAGGCAGAATCCAGTTTCGCCGCAGTGGCATCAACGCGCAACTCCCCCGGTACCTGTTCCGTGACGCCGTTGTAGGTCAACTTGAGGTAGTAGCGCCCGGGCGGCAGGTTGTCCGGCAGAGTAACAGAGGCCTGCTTGGTGGTCGTGACCTTGCCGTCCTTAGCCTCTTTGGCATCCTTATCATCGGCGCTACCCAACGGATACAGTTTTGCGGTGACCTCGGTTTTTATGGCCGGGTCAAACGTCCCCGCCACCGTAACTGTTTGACCTGGGCTCACAACGTCCGGGAAACGGTTGGCGTCGTCAACGATCGCAGCGCGCAAGTTTGCCGACGTCGTAAGAGCAACCGCAATGATTACAAGTCGGAGAATCTTCATAGCTTGAAATCCAGATAGAGAAGTTGATCGAACTGAGACTCAGTCGATATCCGTTACTTGTCCGTGAGACGAACGCGTTTCCCTCGCTGTTGCGGCAACTGAGATGTTGATGAAAGCAATCATCGCAAAAGGATCGGATTCGTCGCGTTCAGCGCGCATCTTTATTACGCGTTTCATCTGCGTCCCGTCAATAGGTTCCCAACCTTTTGAACCCAGTTATAAGGAATCGAGTCCACACCTTTGCCTTGCCCGACCAGGATGCAGCCGAGGGTGTCCTTAGCGGTGTTCCCGGTATGAATGCGGATGCCGTCAAAGTTCGGTACATCCAGGAGCAAGGGTAGAAACTTCTGAAACTTGTTAGAGAACGTTACCGCGACCTCATATGTGCCGGCCGGAATGGCGGTCTCGCGTTTTATTTTTACCGGTCTCACTTTGTCTTCGAGCGTAAAACACTCGAACGCGCCGTTGACAAAGAGCTCGCCGATTGTGCTTTGATCAGTGAATACCTTTCGAATGAGTTGCAATTGCATGATCGCTCCTAAGTCTCCATCCGAACGATTAATACTTTTGTCAAAACCGCGACGGGCCTTGCGTGAGGCCTATGAAAAAAGAGAGCTGCGTGCGGTGCTCAAGCTGTGGCACCCCACAGTTCTTTCAATGCGTCGAGGTCACTATTGAACTTGTCTCTATCGCAGGCCCCGATGCCGGGCACGGTATGTGGCGGCGGTCCGAGATTGCCGTCGGTGTATTGCCAAAGAGTCCAGGTTGGCCAGTTGGGAGGGACGACCGCGTTCGGTCCGTACTGGGCGAGCCAGAAGAAGCACTGCGCCAGAATCGGATCTGTGTTGTTTCCGAGTTGCTCTTTGATGAGATTGCCTGAGTAGAGTCCCGGAAACCTCCCGATTTTGGCATTGACCTGACTGACAAACGCGCGCGCATCGTCGAGCGACATCGTGGCGCCCTGGGTGTTCGGCTCGAAATCGAGGACGAGCAGAGTGTCGGGTCCAGGATTGACTGTGGCGAGGAAGAAGTCAGCCTGGGCAACTCCATCGCCGCCGGTGCCAAAGTGATAAGCGCCCCAGAGCAACCCGGCGTCGAGCGCCTTCTGCCGGTTAGTCAAGTACTTGCTGTCGGTGAAGCCTGTACCCTGAGTTGCTTTGTGGATGACACCGACGATTCCAGCCGCAGCGGCCTGCTGAAAATCCGGATTCCCGTTGTGATGGGAAATGTCGATGACGATGTTCAGTGGGTCGGCCATAGCTTCTCCTCTCATTCACAAGAGAACGGGCGGGGCTGCGGCTGCTTACACTGATGAAGGGTCGCCCGTATTCCAGTCTTCGAAGCGAGCGTAGAATCGAGCGCGCGCCCATACGTCGTTCAGCTACCTGTGATCTAATGATCGACAAATTCCCGTCCCGATTCGAAACCTCAAGCGCGGCCTTAGGCGCGATCAACACTTTGCTACTCAATGAACAGCTTCGTAGGTATAGCCATTCAAAAGTGTCCCGCTCTTACCATCCTTGTTTGTGACCACTACGTTAACGGCTCCCGCGGCGTGAGGTGGCGTAACCGCATTTATGGTGGTACTGGTTTGAAACGTTACCGTGGTCGCTGCGGCCTCGCCGAAACGAACCGTTGGCCCGTCTGAGAAGTTCTCTCCGGTGATTACGACCTGTTGACCTCCCCCGTCGCACCTTTAGCGGGGGAGACGGCCGCTACCTTGGGGACAGCGGCAGGGGGAGCCCCAGGGACCGGAGGCCGCGGATTTGCGCCTTGCGGGGCCGGGCTGAAGATCGTTTCGAAGACTTGTTTTAGTTTCTCGCCAGCTTGAGCAGTGAACAGCCCCATCAGGAAAGCAAGAGCGGCGAATCCGATAGGGTTGCTCTGATCAGCCTTCGCCTGGGGGAAGAACCCGCCACGAATTAGAAAATAGAACGCGATCGCCAGCAAAGCGCCCGCAAGAGGCAATAGGATGTACATTAGCACCCAGCTCGATCGCAAGTCGCGATGGCCCACATACCAGAACAGTGACCGTATCACGTGGAGCAGAGCACCTAGCACCCCGGCAGTAATCACGATCAGCAGCAACCGGACCTCCTCCCAAACCCAGTACCCCTCACTTCGCCAAAAAAACTCTATCAACGTCGGGTTCTTGCATTGTGGCTCGCTCGCGGCAGTCATTTCTGAACTTGTGGATTGAGGTCGCGGCTCGGTTGGTGCGCCCTCGCCTCCACCAGTTTGCCCTGATCGACTTGCGTCTTGACTCGTCTGACCAGGAGGCGAATTCGAATTTCCGGTTCGAGTCGTCTGAGGTGGAGGCCGATTCGAATTTCCGGTTTGAGTCGTCTGCGTAAAAGGCGGAATTGGAACGCCGGTACAGTGGGGCCAGACTTTGATAAGCAGATAAACCGAGAACAAGGTCAACAGAACCACGTAAGCTGAGATCAGACTTATGCCAAGCGCATTGACGGTACTCGCACCTGGGCCAGCTCCCACAGCTGGCGGCTGATCTTGAGTTGGTGTCGACTTTGGTGAGTTGGGATCGGTAGGTTGCTGGGGAGTCATCACGATTTCCTTTCAGTCATCACCCTTGGGCGAATCGTCGATACGGCTGCAATAAGAACCTGCTCGGCCGAATGTCGCTTCTTCAAACTAACCTGTTGCGGGCTTCGGACGGGCGCCAAGTGAACCTCTTTAGGCGCGTTTTTCGGCGCCTGGCTAGCGTTCCTCCGTGATTTTCGACGAAGACCTTCTCCGTCCTGACAGCACTCTGGATCTTCTCAAACAATGGGCCGAACGCCAGCCTGCTGTTGCTGTTCGAGTCTACGCCTTTGCCTTGTCCAATCAGGATGCACGCGAGCGTGTCTTTCGGAGTGTTGCCTGTGTGGATGCGAATTCCGCCGAAGTTTGGAAACGTTCATCTGCAGCGGCAAGAACGTCTGAAACTTGTTGGAGAAGGTGACTCCAATTTCATAGGTGCCTGGGGGATTAACCGTCTCTCCTTTGATCTTCACCGACCTTACTTTGTCTTCCAGGGTGAAGCACTCGAAGACTCTGTCCACCGAAAGCTCGCCAATCGTGCCGTTGTCCGTGAACGTCTTTCGAACCAGTTGTAATTTCATATTTGTTACGCCTCCGATGGATCAGCCTTCTTGCTGCAATCAAGATCGATTGGACTCAACGGCTCGCGCCCAAGTGTGAGCGTACCTTGCTGGGCATACTGGATCATCCTCGCTTCGGTGAAGTCCGACTGCGAGGGATCGATTATGGGTAACGGTGCCTCGAAGGCGGTTTCGTTGGGAAACTTCAGGTGAAAGATCCAGACGATTGCCGGCGCTTGTTCCATGAGATCGGCCGCGAGCTTGTGCGAACAATACACACCCGGCGAGAATCCATTCGATTCAACGCCCTCAACCCAGGCTTTGTAATATTGCAAAAGCGCAAGCTCTGGTGGCGGCCCCGTTTCAATGTCCAGGTATAAGACGGACTCTTCCGGGAAGCCTGCGTTTCGAGCCAATTCGACTGCATTCTCGGCATCGATCGTACCCTGTGCGCCAGTTAGAATATGTGATCCGCGCACTCCCCTCTGTTGTTGACCAACATAGATTGGCGCGAAACCAAACCCGAGGTCCTTCAAGAAGTCACGCTTCTTCATCCAGGTTGTGCTGCCCTGTGATGGCGCAGGGGCAAGATAGAAGCCGGTCCATGAGACCTGTCCCTCGGTTTTCAAAAGCTGCATGAACTCGTCGCCGGGGTACGCTAATCTGTCGAAGCCTAGGAACAGACCGTCGCTTTCCTCCTCGCCATCGTCGCCTGAGGAAGGAGATGGTTGGGGTTCTGATGGCTGGCCCGAAACGTCAGTGTCGGACTCCACAGGGATAGTAATGATCTGACCTGCTTGAATCCGATTCCGATCCGTTATCTGCGGATTCAATGCAAGCAACACGTCGACTGTGGTACCGTTTTCCTCTGCTATTCCAGACAGCGTCTCACCAGGTTGAACCCGGTGCGGGATTCCGTTCGAGAGTGGTCCGTTACTCATACCATGCTCCTCCCGTTGCCTTGAACTGCTACGTCTTCAATGAACCCTGCGCGTCAAATACAGGACTCAAGTGTCCGAGTAGAGTCCTGGAAACCTTCCGAGCTTTGCGTTGACCTCAATGACGAAGGCGCGAGCATCATCGAGCGACATCGTTGCGCCTTGCGTATTTGGTCCGTAGTCTAGAACCACCAGAGTGTCGGGGCTGGATTGACGGTTGCGAGAAAGAAGTCAGCTTGCCCCGCGCCGTTGCCGGCGGCGCCGAAGTGATAAGCCCGCACAGCAGCCCGGCGTCGAGCGCCTTCTGCCGGTTAGTCAAGTACTTGCTGTCGGTGAAGCCGGTACCCTGAGTTGCTTTGTGGATGACACCGACGATTCCAGCCGCAGCGGCCTGCTGAAAATCCGGATTCCCGTTGTGATGCGATATGTCGATGACGATGTTCAGTGGGTCGGCCATAGCTTCTCCTCTCATTCACAAAAGAACGGGCGGGGCTGCGGCTGCTTACACTGATGAAGGGTCGCCCGTATTCCAGTCTTCGAAGCGAGCGTAGAATCGAGCCCGCGCCCATACGTCGTTCATATAGTCGCCGCCAGTTGTGCCCTTGTCCGAGTTGGGCGGCGCCAATCCGGCCCCGCCGTTGTAGCGCGACACAGCGGCTTGCCACTGTTCGACCTCGGATAAGTCAGGGAACTTCTTTTTGGCCGTCTGCAGTTTGTCCTTGAGAATGCTTGTAGCCTGATTGATGTGAGGCTGACCTGCCGGACCGCCGTCTTGCTCTACCGGAAAAGGGTTTCCGACATCAACCTGCATAAGACCAAAGCCGCGCCCGTGATCTCCAAAGCCTCTACTGTCGAGCACAGCGCCGCCGCGACTCTCGCGACTCGCGATGGCTGCGAGCAATGCGGGCGGCGCATTGAATTTGCGTGCGGCCTCTTCAAACTGGGCCTTGTGTTTCATAACTCGGTTTCGATCAGTCTGGGCCATCGCTTCGGAAGCCTGGACTCCGGTGATGCCACGTTGAGGCAGCTTGTCCTGTTTAGCCGTTCCGTCTGAAGCGCCAAGGGACTCAGCCTGAAACAGGATCGCGTTCGGTCCGCTCTCACCTTGCAGGTCCGCCTCGGGTGACACGGCGGATTGAGGTTGCGTTTCTGCCGGCTCGTCGGATTCGAGAGCGGGCGCCGATTGGGACGGAATAACAATTACTTGGTCTACGCGGATGCGGTCAGGGTCTTGAATATCCGGGTTCGCAGCAAGCAGACCGGCGAGGGTAATGCCATTTTGATTCGCAATACCCGACAAAGTCTCTCCGGATTTGACAATGTGTTCCACGCTCTTGGTAGAGGTGCTACTCATAACCCTAACCTCCTATTCGTCTCGACTTGTCGCAGCAACCGACGCGAACGGGCGAAGCAAGGCGGCCAACGCCTCACTAAGGTCTAATCCTTTGGTGCGTCCAAATGCGCGTCGCCTGCGTTCCCTAGGCTCCACCTTAGAAATCGGCCAGTGCGCCAGAGTTATTGGTGCAGATTCTTCAAGGCGAAAATCACAAGGGTAATGATCCCACAAATGAAGCTGGCAACTGTAATGATGGAGACCGCACTAACGACAACCTCTTCTCTACGTGTGGTGCGACCGAAATTTCTTATCATGTTTGAAATGAAGAACATCATGAGAATCGCTGTTACGACTAACAATATAAAACCTCCGAAAGTAACTCCGACCAAAGCCTCCCACACGGGATTCTTGAAAACCTTCTCTAGGAAGGCGGCGAGAATTAAGATTGACCCGGTGCTTATAGTCGTCATGTGCTTGAATAGATCGTAGAAGAGCTTCGTTCCTTCTTCATAGGCTTTATCTTGCGCTGAGTAATCCTTAGTTTCTTTACTCGACTTCGCCATACCCTCGGTTTGAGATCCATTAATCGGCGAAGGCCGCCTACCCTAGCATCTTCGCTCACAGAATTGTCCCCTCGGAGTTCAGCGGTGCCATTTCCCGGTTAGTCGAATGAACGCACCACAGCCCGTCGACGTCAGCATTGAATCGAGCACACGCTGTAAGGCCGAATCCCCTAATTTAGAAGCGTGACCAAGACGGCTACAACCGGTCCGATCTCGTCCTTCCATCACTGTCGTTCTTCGCCTCCGGTCGGATACGTTCTCGTTCTATTTGAATCCAAGTGTCTTGATCAATCTCGCCACGTCGAACGTAAAGCCGAACTGTCCTCTCACTTCTTTTTCATCGATCAGGTCGGCTCGAGTGGCGTATGTAAATGAAATGGGGATACTGATCCCTTCAACTAGGGGGATCTTTATTTTGGCTTGTACCTTACCGATTGCATCCATACCAGACATCCACTTACCCTCCCCCGCCAAATAGAAGTAGATCGGATCCCTGCCACTCAATTTTTTCTCGGGGGTGATCTGGAACTGTAGCTGTCCCGACACTGCACCAGCGCGAATATCGCCGCCGATAACCTTGCTGTCCATGTAAATGAAGGAACCGTTCAGGCTCCCATTCACTCTTCCGCTGACCCCCAGATCCAAGATTGCTTCTGCTCTGTACTCATCTCTGCCTTCTCTTCTGGTCTTTGCCTGGAAAGCCAAAGAGAACTGAGGCGCCTTTCTTATCTCTTCAATGACCTGCCGGGTATCATCGGCCACCTCGAGCTCAGGGCCGAGGCCATCCTCTATTATCTTGTTGATTGCGTCTAGGTCTTTGACTGTCAGGAGGCTCAAGATCTTTTGAAACTCGGCTGGCACCTCAAGCTTGTTGAGGAACTCCGTCTTGGCAGCCTGGGACGCTTTTGGACCAGGTCCGATGGCGGTAGCGCTCAAGTATTCCCCAATGTTATCTATGACCACATTTAGGTTTCTCGTTGCGTTTCCAACCTTTTCGTAATGCCTTCCCAGCCGCTTCAGATTAGAAGGATGGGCAGCATCTCGCATATCCCAGATCAGAAACTTGGCCCCAAAGATAGTTGACCGGTTGTTGGTGTTAGCCATCTCATCTTTGGGTACCTCCTGTCCGAGAGTGAAATACACGCTGCGCAATCTCCGATGAGCCGAATAGAAGGCGGGATCAAGAGGATCTCGTTGAGAGACCGCAGAGTAAAGGGAATAGAGGGAAGCCGTAAACGAGAATGACTTATTCTCGTTGCCATTTGGGTTGTCGGTAATCCCAGCCAGATTTAGGGCGGCGCCAATCAGATCAGAGGCGGAACTTTGGTCAACCAACGCGGTAGAACTATCAGCGGCACTTGGCGTCTCGGTCTGCTTAGTATTTCCCCGTTGATTGATCTTCGCCAGAACGGCTTGTCTGACTTTGCAATTGGACCACGTCTGAAAATCTTTGGCGTCGGTGCAGTTGGCATTAACATTTGGGGCTTCTTGTCCAGAAGCTGAGGGACACAGTGCCCCCAAGCTCAGTACGACGACTAAGGCAGATTGAAGCGTCCTTTTCATGATTCTTTCCTTTCCTATCCTTAAGCCCTTTCCTCAAGGGGTGAATACCTTGAACGTTTCTTGGAACGAATCGCTCGCATCATTGCTCGCGTAATCTATGTCTTTGATGGTCTCGACGGTACCATCTTGCTTATGATGCTCCACGAGTAGGGTGTAGTTCAGTGCGGTTATGAACTCGAACCTGACCCCGTATCGATCGCCAAGCGCCTTGTCCGGCTCATCATCACCAAAGTCAGTCTTGCCCCATTTCCACTCATACCTGCTGGTCGGGTGATTGGGAAGATCGCCGGCACTCAGAAGAGACCGGTGCTTGCAGGCGAAGGCGAATATGGGCACAGCCCCCTGAGCCTTCACCTGATAGGAGAGAAACTCCTGGTTATCGATGTCTACTGTAACAGCGCCCTTGCTTGTACGAACGGTTCTTGTTCCCGCATTTCCAAAGTCCGGCATAATCGGCTCTCCTTTCTACGAGTCAACTGTGTGGTTTTTCACGCCGCCATTGCAGTTCCGATGGTTGATGTTTTTGAATTTCGCTCTGAAGACTTCTCGAATTCTCTCTTACAATAGAACAAGTTCAATCGCATGGCCCATCAAATACCAGCGGGCGTTGGAGGTTGAATAGCGTTCTCTCGTAGACTGACAAGGTGATCGCTGCTGCCTGCGCTGAAGTTTTTGGTATAAGCTGACCTTGGTATGAATTGGCACTAAACTCAGTATTCCACCAGGCACGCGCGCTAGCGTCTCCCACTGGCGAGGGAACACTTTGTCCGCCAGCAATTGAGGTACGAAAACGACCTAGATTTGGACATCTCTGGTGTTGCGTTACACCTGTTTGCGAGGCCACCACAAACTGAGGGCCGCGAGTGTATGCTGTCTTGCAATGATTGTCAACAAGTTTCTTCATGTGGTAAAGAGGCTTCGTTGGGGCCCGCATTTGACGACTCCAAGCGAGTGCCTTTTCCTGTCGGCGTGCTTCCGGACACCAATCACGGCTGCGGCACTTGGGCTCATCGTCGTCGTCCTCTTTCATTTACCAATGGTAGTTACGTGGAAAACATTTCACCTGCAGCCTGGTCCAAGAATGTCAGTGCTCTTGTAGCAACGCCGCCGACCGCAGACTTAATAGTTGAGCGTCGCACGACTTTGCCGCGTGCGCCGCGATATCGAGAAGAATGGGATACTAGTTCGGAAGGTTGAAGCGAACACGGTTTAGCCGGAGATTTCACGCACGAAAGGAATGCAGTGTGTGAAGGAGAGAACAGCTTGCGACATTCTTTTGGAGGCGAGTCTCGCGGGACATTAAGGCCTTGAGGAAGCGAACCGCTCAGTTCGCGTAGATTCGCGAACGTGGGTTCAAGGATCTGGCTCATAGGTTGCGCAAGTCGAAGGAGTCTCCCAGACCCGAACTTTATAGACCTTCACGCGATCATCGCTGATCTCTTCGGAGACCTTGTGGAGGATGAAACCTGCGAGGTGTTCGCTCGAGGGATTCATCTCATTGTCGAAGGGCTTAAGCTCATTGAGGTTTTGATGATCGAGATATTTCATCACACGGCGAGTTGCGGCTTTTAGTTCGCTGAAGTCCACTAGCATACCTACCTGATCAAGCTGCTCGCCTCGCACGTAGACTTCGACCTTCCAGTTGTGGCCGTGCAGGTTTTCGCACTTACCGCGGTAGCCGCGCAGCGCGTGGGCCGCTGAGAATTCTTCTTCGATCATCACTTCGTACATGTGTCGTCCTCGCGAACTCGATACCTCGAATCGATCGTTGACTAAAGGCTACAAAGACGGAGAACGCTTTGTCAATTAGGAGGAGGTCCGTAGTCCGTAGTCCGTAGTCCGTAGTCTGTGGTCTGTGGTCTTGTTGTGTGGTCCGTGTTCTGCGTTGACAACTGAGTACTGACCACTGACCACGGACTACGGACTACGGACTACGGACCACGGACTACGGACCACGGACTACGGACTACGGACCACGGACCACGGACTCCTTCGGTTGTCTGCCCGCAAGCCAGTCGTATATGATTACACGCTTGTGGCGGGCTCGATGGGCCCGTCCATGGGGAGGCGTCCACGGTGAAACACAAGATCACGCTTATACCGGGCGACGGTATAGGCCCCGAAGTCACAGGAGCTACCATCTCGGTGCTTCGAGCTACGGGCTTCGAGGCGGAATGGGAGACCTTCGTTGTTGGCGCCGAGGCGTTGTCGCGCTTCGGCGATCCATTGCCGCAGGACCTGATCGACTCGATCAAACGTAACAAGATCGCCCTGAAAGGGCCGGTTGCGACTCCGATCGGAACGGGCTTCGTCAGCTCAAACGTGCGCTTGCGAAAAGCGCTTGATCTCTATGCCAATTTGCGGCCGATCAAATCGCTCACAGGCGTGCCGAGCCGCTACGAAAACATCGACTTGATCGTCGTGCGCGAAAACACCGAGGACCTTTACTCGGGGCTCGAGCACGAAGTTGTCCCCGGAGTCGTCGAGAGCCTGAAGATCATCACCGACAAGGCCTCCCGCCGAATCGCAAGGTACGCTTTCGAGTATGCCCGGCTTGAAGGACGCAAAAGGATCACAGCGATTCATAAAGCTAACATAATGAAGTTGTCCGATGGGCTTTTTCTCCGGTGTTTCCGCGAGGTCGCCGAAGAGTATCCGGAGATCAAGGCCGACGACTTGATAGTTGACAACACGTGCATGCAGCTTGTGATAAACCCAAACCAGTTCGACATGTTGCTGCTCGAAAACCTGTACGGCGATATTGTCTCGGATTTGTGCGCTGGGCTTATTGGGGGACTTGGCGTTGCGCCAGGCGCCAACATTGGTGAAGAGATCGCCGTGTTCGAAGCGGTGCACGGCGCAGCTCCAACCATCGCGGGTCGGGGAATCGCCAATCCGACGGCTTTGCTGCTGACCGCCGTGTTGATGTTGAAGCACCTGAAGGAGCGCGAGCGGGCCTTGCGGATTCAGGCCGCTCTTGAAAAAGTGTTGGCCGAAGGCAACGTCTTGACCCGCGATCTGGGTGGCCAGGCGACCACGCTTGACTTCACAGAAGCGATAATTCACGCGCTATAGCCGGGCAGACGCGAAAATCTCTCGTTCGCGCAATCGAGTTTGTTACTAGTCTCGCGTTCGCAACGTAAAGGGAGTTACCGGAAATCAGATGAAGATCATTGCCAGCCGCACCAGCCTCGGGGAGATCAGCGAAGACGTACTGATCGTGCCTGTTTTTGAGGGCGAGACTCCGAGTGATTCTGAGAATGCTTCAGCGTTAGCGGCGCTGGATCATCTCACGCGCGGCGCTGTCGCGTCGGTGTTCGCGGATGGCGAGATGACAGGTAAGCGCGATCGTTGGGTTCTTCTGCACAATGTCGGGCAGTTCTCGACGAAACGGTTGCTGTTATATGGCGCCGGCAACCCGGAGAAGATCGACTCAATCAGCCTCGGGCGGCTGGCGGGCGCGGCGGTCCGAACGCTGATCAAAAACCGGGGCATTCGCACGGCGGCGTTTCTGGTGACGCGCAAGCTCGAGAGCGAGGCCTTCGTGCAGGCGATAGTCGAGGGCGCATTGATCGGCCAAATGAGTGGCGAGCTTTATAGAGCTAAGGACGAACCCGCCGCTGAGATTGAGACCCTGGATTTGGTCAGCGAACTGCCAGACCCGCCTGACTTCGAGCCTGCTATGAGAGCCGGGACCGCGATGGCTGAAGCGACGAACCTCGCTCGGATGCTTGGCTACGAACCCTCGAACGTGATGACCCCAAGCGAGCTTGCTTTTCGGGCGCGGAAGATGGCTGAGCAAGAAGGGCTTGGGTTTGAAGCGCTCGCCGAAGAGGAAATGAAACGCCTCGGCATGGGCGCACTGCTGGCGGTCTCGCGTGGGAGCCAGGAGCCTGCGCGGCTTATCGTGATGAGCTACGAACCTGGCGGAGCCGATGCTCCCCGTGCAAGTGAACTGATCGCGCTGGTCGGCAAAGGAATCACCTTCGATTCCGGAGGGATCTCGATCAAGCCCGCCGCCAAGATGGAAGATATGAAGTACGACATGGGCGGCGGCGCAGCGGTGATTGGCGCCATGCAGGTGATCGCGCGGCTGCGCCCGAACGTTCGTGTCATCGGCCTGGTGCCTGCGTCTGAGAATCTGCCATCCGGTCGAGCTGTCAAACCGGGCGACGTGGTTCGAAGCTTGAGCGGCAAGACTATCGAAGTAGTAAACACCGACGCGGAAGGCCGGCTGGTCCTGGCCGATGCGATTACCTATGCGATCAATCGCGGCGCGACCTGCATTGTCGATGTAGCAACGCTGACCGGCGCTTGCGTGATTGCGCTGGGCGAGACTCGCGCCGCGGTGATGGGGACCGATCGGCAGTTGATTGATGATCTGGTCAAGGCTGGCGAGCAGTGCGGCGAACGGCTTTGGCCGATGCCGCTCGACGAGGAATATGGCGAGATCATTCGCAGCGACATCGCCGATGTCAAGAACGTCGGCAACAGAACTGCGGGCTCAATCACCGGCGGATTTTTCTTGAAGCTTTTTGCCGGCTCGACGCCGTGGGCCCACCTCGACATAGCTGGCACCGCGTGGGCCGAGAACGAGAGACCTTACATTGCAAAGGGAGCAACCGGATTTGGCGTCAGGTTGCTGGCGACTTTCGTGTTGAATCGAGCGGCTGCCAACCAGCACATTGAGTAGCGAAAGGAACTTGGAGAGCACTTATGTCGAAAGAGACGATGCATAAAGAGGTCGTGATTCTCGGCTCGGGACCTGCGGGTTTGACCGCGGCGATCTACGCCGCGCGAGCGAACCTCAAGCCGCTGGTGGTTGAAGGTCCAGAACCGGGTGGCCAGTTGATGATCACAACCGATGTCGAAAACTATCCGGGTTTCGCGAACGGAATAATGGGTCCGATACTTATGGACGAGTTCCGCGGGCAGGCCAAGCGTTTTGGAACAGAGTTCCTTGTAGGCTGGGTGAGCAAGGCGGAGTTGAGCCAACGACCATTCACCCTCGAAACCGAAGATCACATCATCAAAGCTGAGACGTTGATTATTGCCACTGGCGCTTCGGCGAAATGGCTCGGCATTCCCGGCGAGGCGCCGACGCCCCATGGACTGGGCGGGCACGGCGTTTCTGCATGCGCTACCTGTGACGGGTTCTTCTTCAAGGACAAACCTCTGGTTGTCGTAGGCGGCGGCGACACTGCGATGGAGGAGGCGACATTCCTCACGAAGTTTGCGACCGGCGTGACGGTCGTTCATCGCCGCGACGCGTTGCGTGCCTCAAAGATCATGCAGGACAAGGCCTTCAAGAACGAGAAGATCAATTTCATCTGGGACACCGGAGTTGAAGAAATACTCGGCTCGCGCGAAAGCGGCGTGACCGGCGTGCGATTGAGGGACTTGAAGACAGGCGAAGGGCGAGTGTTTCCTACCGAGGGGGTGTTCATCGCGATTGGTCATCAGCCCAACACCGATCTGTTCAAAGGCCAGCTCGATATGGATGAGGTGGGCTACATCAGGACCAGGGATCGCTCGACTGCCACGAACATCCCGGGCGTGTTTGCGTGCGGCGATGCGCAGGACTCGATCTACCGGCAGGCGGTCACCGCGGCGGGCACAGGTTGCATGGCCGCGATGGACGCCGAGCGGTTTCTCGACAATCATCCGATCGCCGCGGAAGCCGGGCAGAGGGAACCGGAACTCGCCGCCCTGTAACGAAACGATATTTCAAGATGGCCGGCAGTATCACAACATCACCCGCCGTAGAAGCAGCTCCTGGAGCCAGGTTGGGGGTTGCAAGACAGATCATCGCGTTCATTGAGGTCTTGCTGCTTGGCGTATGGCTGGGCTCGATGATCTTTTTTAGCCTCGCAGTGGCGCCCAGCGCGTTCGCCGTGCTTCCAACGCGGGAGATGGCCGGGGTGATGGTCACCAGCACGATCGGCAAGATCGAAGTATTCGGGCTTATCCTCGGTACGCTGCTGATCCTGATTCAGGTTGCGAACTGGCGCTCGAGACAATCGAGCGGTGCAATCAAGACTCTGCAAACCTTCCTCCTCCTTTTGATGATCGCGTCGGCCGCGCTGTCGCGGTTTTGGATTTCTCCGGCGATGGTGTCGCTGCGAGCCCAGATGGGCGGGCACATCGACGACGTGGCGGTGACGGATCCGCTCCGAAATCAGTTCAACTATCTGCACCAGTACTCGGTGGGGCTGATGAGCGCAGCAATGATTTCCGGGCTAGTGGTGCTATTTCTTACAGTTCGATCATGGCTCAAGCGATAAGTGTGTTCACGTCATCTATAGCCTCACTCGTCGCGAAGTGATGCTGCTCTCTCCGCGCCACAGCTACCAGATTCACCGTCCATCCTGAGCGCAACTTCCGATTCCAAGCGCAAGCGCATTTGCGTTTCCTGCCTTGACGAGAATCGAAGCGAACTATAATCTCGCCTGAACTCGTGGAGACCTCAACAGAGAAAAACGAATCGGCACCGGGCGAAACTCACGAACGAACCACGCTTCCCCGAAGCCTTGGCTTGCTCAGCGCGATCGCCGTCCTAATAGGCTCGACCATCGGCACGGGCATCTTTCGCTCTCCGGCTGGAATCGCCGGCAAAGTCCCGGACGAAGGGTTGTACCTCCCGAGTACTTCCTGAGGTTACTGGGCAAGGAAAGCCCAAGTGCGGTGCATTACGTTGCCGCGGGCGCCATTCTTCTCGTCGCCGTCTTCAACATCATTGGCATCCAGTTGGGAGCGCTGGTGCAGAACCTTACAACCGGAGCGAAGTACGGCGCGCTGGTGATACTCGTGCTGGCCGCGTTCTTGATTGGAGGAAATCATCCTGCGCCGGCGCCTACTCGAACGGCCGAACTGCCGAATGAGACGTCGCTGGTGATGTTCGGATTGGCGTTCATTTCCTTGTTGTGGGTCTACGACGGGTGGGCGGATGTGACTTTTCTAAGCGGCGAAGTGAAGCGCCCCGAACGCAACTTGCCTCTGACGATCATCGGCGGAACGCTCGCCGTAATCGCGATCTACTTGCTGGCGAACTTCGCTTACTTGCATTTGCTCGACGTCAGGCAGATCGCCGGTTCGAAGCTGGTGGCGGCGGACACGGCTTATCGCATCGTGGGTGAAACAGGCGTAAGGCTGGTATCAATCGCAGTGATGATCTCCGCGTTCGGAACGCTCAACGGCTCAATGATGACCGGCCCGCGAATCTTCTTTGCGATGGCCGACGACGGGCTCTTTTTCAAGAAGATCGCCTCTGTGCATCCGCGGTTCAAGACGCCTTATGTAGCGATCTCGTTGGCCGCGGCGCTTGCCGTCGTGTTCGTAATGGTCAGAACATTCGAGCAGTTGGCAGACGCGTTCGTGCTTGCGATATGGCCCTTTTATGCGGGCGGGGCGGCCGCTGTCTATGCGCTCCGCCGCAAACGTCCGGATCTTCCGCGCGCTTACCGAACGTGGGGTTATCCGGTCACGCCGATTCTCTTTATCCTCGCCGTGATCCTACTGATCGGGAACGCGCTGGTCGAGGACCTCGCTCACGGCTTGCGTGACAACTTCGCTTACTACCGTGCCTTGTTCACCGGAAGCACGCTGCCGTATGAGTCGAGCAGCGCGCTGCTGGTGTTCGCGATAGTGCTTGCGGGAATCCCGGCCTATTTCATCTGGAACGCGACCCACTCGAAGCGGCGTTAGAAGGTCAACCCCCGACAGCGTTATAATGCCTGCCATGGTTCAGACTACTCGGGCCCGACCTCGAACCATCGCACGCCGGAAGACCCGATCTCGCTGGTGGAGATGGGCTAAGATCACAATCCTGGTCATACTCGGGGTTGCGATTCTCTATCAGGGATGGATTGTCTTCAGCATCTTGAGATACCGAAGTACCAATCCGTCGTCAACGACGCTGATGGATCAGCGGGCCTCTGAGGCGAGGGCTCGAGGCGACGAGGTCAAGCGAGTGCAGATGTGGGTCCCTTATGATCGGATCTCGCGCAACCTGACTCGAGCGGTGCTCGCAGGAGAAGATTCGCGCTTCTTTGATCACGCGGGCTTTGATTGGGAGGAGATCCGCAAGGCGCTCGAGGAAGACTGGGACGAAGGCCAGTTCAAAAGAGGCGCCTCGACCATAACTCAACAGTTGGCAAAGAACCTTTTTCTCTCGACCTCGAAGAATCCACTGCGTAAGCTCCACGAGGCGGTGATCACCAAAGAGATGGAATGGATTCTCGGCAAGCGGCGCATACTGGAGATCTACTTGAACGTCATCGAATGGGGCGATGGTGTTTATGGAGCAGGGGCGGCGGCGCGAACCTACTTCAATACCTCGGCAGCTTCGGTTAGCGTCGATCAGGCCGCTTTTCTATCGGCGATCATCCCAAGCCCGAATGGTGTGTTCAATCCGTCGACCCACCGGCGGCGAGTCGAGCGGCGCAAGAATCTGATCGAGCGACTGATGCGTCACGTCGTCGTCCCCAGAGACCTCGACTAGAGGATGACCGCGTCAGCTTCGATCTCCACAAGGATATCCGGATCGATCAAGCGGCTGACCTCGACCATGCTTGTAGCCGGCCGAATATCGCGAAAGACCTCAGCGTGCGCCCGCCCGACTTTTTGCCACTCGTCGATGTCGGTTACATAGATTCGCGTTCGCACGACATCCTTGAAACTGGCTCCAGCAGCCCGAAGCGCGGTTTCGATGTTCTTGAGAGTTTGAACCGCTTGAGCGTAAGCGTCGCCCTTGCCCACGATGTTGCCGGTCTGATCTGTTGCCGTGGTGCCGGAGATGTGCACCGAGGCTCCGACCCGAACGGCGCGCGAGTAGCCAACCATCGGCTCCCAGCTAGTGCCACTGGCGATGTTCTTTCTTTGCATAATGACCTCCGAAAGTAGCATAGACTTTAGTCTGTGTCAGCGATTTATCCCAGTGCTCGCCAGCCACAGACTAAAGTCTATGCTACTTCAGGGCAATATCTCACCCAACCCGATGTCTCACCCAGCCCGAGCCTTCGTGGCCGAAGTGAAAGACGTTTGGATGAATGATCTCCGCCAGGATCTCGAGCGACTCGGCAAGCCTCGGTCCGGGACGGTTGAAGTACTGGTTGCCATCAGCGACTACCACCCGCCCTCCGGCAACGGCCCTCAGGCTCTTCCATTCCGGTTTGCTGCCGAGCAAGTGCATCTCTTGAAGGGTGCGCTGGATGTCGAAGCCGCACGGTGAAACGAAGATGATGTCTGGGTCTTTGGTTACCAACTCTTCCCAGGTCATCCACGGCGAATGTTTGCCTGCCTCGCCAAAGAGGTTCAGCCCGCCTGCCATCTCGACGAGTTCGGGCATCCAGTTACCGCCTGCCATCAGCGGATCGATCCATTCGATGTAAGCGACGCCGGGATTTGAATCGAGCCAGTGGGTTCGCTGAACGATGTCGTCCATTCGGCTCTGCAGCTCGTCGATCAATTGCTCAGCGCGCGCGTCGGCGCCGAGCGCCGCGCCCACCCGAAGAATGTCGGCCCACACGTCATCCAATGAATTAGGTTCGAGAGACACAATCACGGGCCTCGAACTTGTCAGCTCGCAAACCGCTTGTTCGACGTCTTTGAGGCTGACGGCGCACACTTCGCATTGTGATTGGGTGATGATGTGCGTAGGCGCCAGTTCTTCCAGCATTCCGGCGTCGACGCGATAGACGCTCAACGCCTCTTCAACGATGGACTTCACGCGCTGGTCGATCTCGAGGCTCGAGCCTTCGACTTTGAACTTCGGACTCGTGAGTTGTGGAAGCCGTTTGACCCACGGCGGATAGTCGCACTCGTGCGAGCGCCCGACCAACTGGTCTTCGAAGCCCAGCGCGGAAACGATTTCAGTGGCACTCGCTATGAGTGAGACGATTCTCGGCGGCGTCATGGTCGATCAACAAGTCTATCAGCCACGCGGCGCTCCGCAAGTCGAGTTTTCACAGGAAGCGGCATAACAGCCAATAGCTCTGCTGATTGCTCTGGGAGTTGCTGGGCGAAGGTGTCTTTTTATCGAATGGTGATTGTCGACGTCGCTGTGAAAGCTTCGGGACCGGGTTCAACCAGGAACGCTTCGATCTCGATCTGGCCAGCCGCCTTGGACTGCGTGACAAGCTGGCCCACGCGCCAGGTGATTGTTCCTCCCGTTACAAACACCTTAAGGTAACTGTCCTCCCTCCTCCTGGCAGGCAGGTTCAAACGGAGCACGACCTCGTCGCCTTGCTTCGCGTAGGGCTCCACCTGAATTAGGGGGTAAGCGCGCAAGAAGGATTCTGCTGAGGCTGGGCGCTCGCCCAGCTTTTCGTCGAGCCGCCTGGCGATGTTGCTCACGTCAACCGCTTTTCGCCCGAAGCTGGTCACGGTGATGGCGAGATTTCCGTGCACGTAGAAAAGAGCGGGCGGGGCGGACTCTGGATGTTGAAAAGACCCCAGTCCCAACGCCTCGGGCCCTGCGGGTATTTCCGCAAGTTGATTCGCCTCGAGGCGGTCCGCGAGCGCCTCAACTGCATCCGCCGCAGATACGCATTCCATCACATCAATCAAAACGCGAGACTCGCGGTCCTCGGGGTTGTCCCAGATCGTGCGCAACAAAGTGCGGCCGCCTTTTTCCGCAAATGTCTCCCGAGCCGAGCGCCTCCACTCTCCCACGTCCTCGGACCAAGGCAAGAACCCGGCAAAGAACTCACCCCGGTCCTCGGGGATTCGGTGCAGGATTTCATCGATCCCGTAACGCTCGCGAATTGCTTCATCCGCCATAAGGTTCCCTCAGTCCACGCTGCGACGCTTCGGATCATTCCACACCGTCGCCAGGCCTTTCGCAACAAGCCGGTAGCGATAGTCGTTGCGATCGTCCATTCCGAAACGCATCTTCACCGGATGCTTCGGTATGTGGACCTGGTCGGCGTAATTATCATCCATGTCAACCTGCACACAAGCATCATAGATCAATTCGTTCTGGCCCATCTGCTGCAGCCAGCAGATTTCATGATAGCGCCAGCCCGTGGATTGCCAGTCGGCTTCGTCCGCCGGGTTGCCGCCTAATGTGAGAAACTTCCGAGTCGTTATGTTGGTGAAGAGGCCCTCGAACAAATCGCAACCAAGAAGGTTGGCCAGTGTGGTCACCGCGTCGGCGCAATCCGTGCAGTTGAGTTGGAAAGGAAGCCCGCAGTCTAACTGGTTCAGGTACGATGACAGGTGATACGACTCAGAGCCGAAGATGGTTAACCCGGTGTACGACTGGCTCGGATGGGTGTTCACGGCTATCGTGATGCGCTCGGCTGCCTCGTCTTTGGTCTTCGCGCCCATTGCCCACAGGCATGCCTTATCGAGCGCGTCGGTCCACGGAAGCTGCGTGTTGTTGCCTACCGGACTCTGATCCCAGGGCCCGCTTGGCATATCGATGACCAGATAGACCTTATGCTGGGTGGTGTCGAAGTCCTGCCACGAAGCTTTCTCGCGCACCTGCCATTTCCACTCGGTCGTTCGAATCCCCACGCCGGCCGTCTTCAGTTGGTGATTCACCAGTGTGAACGTGATTAGCCCCGAGTCGCCCGCGCCGTCAAAAAAAACCGACTGCTCGTCCGTGTCCCCGAGGACGTTGCCCGGAAGTGACCTGGGTAGCCGCGCGATGAAGGAAGCAATCCGCCCCCGGAAACCTGACCGAATCGTCGTCGGAGCCCACGCGTCAACGGCGCGAATCTCACGCGCTGCATCCGTGGGGCCGCCCGAGAAACTGGCTTTGATGGTGACTTGCCCTCCCAAGGCCGCCGCCGCATACGCCGACGTCTGAGCAGGAAAGCCGCGTTTCCACTCAGGCGCCTGGATTGAAATGCCAGTAGCGTTCTTGCGAATGTTCAACGCGTCTGACGTCGCGGAATTGACGTCATGGTTGAAGTGAACCTCTTCGACTCGCATGATGGGTAGACTCGCAAGTACTAGAGCCCTAGTGTCTTGTTAACTCTACAATTGACTGATCAAGTCAGTTGACTGCTTCCGAAGGCTAGCGACGACCTGGGGGGTTGAAGCCGGTCCAGTCGGTGCTAACCTTCTCGTCATCCCACCAGCGTTTCTTTCCGGTTTCCTCATCGACAGTTGCTCTGGAGCTTTGTTGAAAGCACAGTCCCCACCAACCCAACTTTACACGCTGATAGTGTGCGTTGCTGTCAAAAGTGGTTGGTTCACCGCAGTTCTTGCACAACCTTTTCTTTCTTTCCCATACGAGTCTCCAGGGTCGTGGGCATCATGCGACTCCCAATCGCGCATGCCGCAGTTGTTCGAGTTCAGCCTTAAGCGGTGCCCAGTAACGGCGATCGGCTTCGCGCTCGGATCTTTCTTCCTCCAAGAGCGCCGTGATCAAAGCGGCTTCATCACCCGAAGCGGCAAACTCGAGGAGCGGACGTGATTTGGTCAGTTTTCGGCAAAGCGCGGAATGCGCCAATGCAACCTCAATCAGAAGCTCAGGTGTCCGAAGTTCGAGCAACCAAAAACGCAGACGTCGCGTTCCTGGTTGTTCCGGATGCTCGAAGTAGTCGGTCTCGATCAGCCGCCGAATCATCGGCCAATCCTTGTCACGTTGAGTCTTCTTTGCGCTTACGAGGTCGGGCACCGACATCAAGTGATAGGGCGTGCCGTCATCTGCGCGAAACGTCACGCGTCGTCGCCATAGCTTTGAGAAATGATCCACACCGCGCATCTTTGTCATCACATCAATACGCAAGCCTGCGACTTCGGGCGCTTGGCAACGAAAATGAATCGCATGACCTTTGCGCAGATACTTCAATTCAAAAGCCGGAACCGCGATGACATCAGCTCTGAGTCCCGCCAGGGCCGCCCTCAGTCTAGAGAGATTTGCTGGGCCCGCGACAATCGCAAGATCGATATCCCGGCTAAACTCGGCCGCGCCGTACAACACGCAAGCCTGCCCGCCCATCAACAGGGCGCGAACTCGGTGCTTTTCGATCGAAGAAAGGACTTTGTGTATCGGGTTCGGGATCAAGCGAGCCCCCTAGCGAAAGGTACACTTCCCAGAGCTTGGCCGATTCCCGCCAACGCTCCATCGGTGTCAGGGAGTACCACTCTGCCCATTCCTCACCGACTAGTTCTTCAGCCGAAATCCTTTTCATGGGCTAACTCTTGGAATAGATCTGAGCGCCCGCCTGCTTGAACTCTTCAGCCTTCTCCTTCAACCCGCTCTCCAACGCAACCACTTCGTTCAAGTTGTGCTGCGCCGCATAGTCCCTCACCTCCTGGGTGATCTTCATCGAACAGAAGTGCGGCCCGCACATCGAGCAGAAGTGAGCGAGCTTTGCTCGTTCCTGCGGCAGCGTCTCGTCGTGGTACTGCTGCGCCAGCTCGGGATCAAGCGCCAGATTGAACTGGTCTTCCCATCGAAACTCGAAGCGAGCCTTCGACAAGGCGTTGTCCCAATACTGCGCGCCGGGATGGCCCTTGGCCAGATCCGCCGCGTGCGCCGCGATCTTGTAAGCTATCACGCCGTCCTTGACGTCCTGCTTGTCGGGCAACCCGAGGTGTTCTTTCGGAGTGACATAGCACAGCATCGCAGTGCCGAACCATCCGATCATCGCCGCCCCGATTGCCGAGGTGATGTGATCGTAGCCCGGCGCTACGTCGGTCACCAGAGGCCCAAGCGTGTAGAACGGAGCTTCGGCACAGACCTCGAGCTGTCGGTCTACGTTCTCTTTGATCAGATGCATCGGAACGTGGCCCGGGCCTTCGATCATTACCTGGCAATCCAGATCCCAGGCGATCTTAGTCAGCTCACCCAACGTATCGAGCTCGGCAAACTGAGCTTCGTCATTCGCATCGGCGATCGAGCCGGGCCGCAACCCATCGCCGAGGCTGAATGACACATCGTACGCGCGCAGGATCTCACAGATCTCGCGGAAGTGGGTATACAGAAAGCTCTCCTTGTGATGGGACAGACACCACTTGGCCATTATCGAACCGCCGCGCGAGACGATGCCGGTAGTGCGCCTCGCGGTCATCGGGATGTATCGGAGCAGCACGCCGGCGTGGATCGTGAAGTAGTCGACGCCTTGCTCGGCTTGTTCAATCAACGTGTCGCGATAGATCTCCCAGGTCAGTTCTTCGGCCTTGCCGCCGACTTTTTCAAGCGCCTGGTAGATCGGCACGGTTCCGATTGGCACGGGCGAGTTGCGAATGATCCACTCGCGAGTCGTATGGATGTTGCGGCCGGTTGAAAGATCCATCACCGTGTCCGAACCCCACTTGATCGACCAACGCATCTTCTCGACCTCTTCTTCGATCGAAGAAGCGACCGCGGAATTCCCTATATTGGCATTTATCTTTACAAGGAAGTTGCGTCCGATGATCATCGGTTCGGTTTCAGGATGATTGATGTTTGCGGGAATGATCGCGCGCCCGCGAGCCACTTCGTCGCGAACGAACTCGGGCGTGATGTGAGAAGGCATCCTGGCGCCGAATGAGTGCCCCGCGTGCTGAAAGTCGAGCGCGCTTCGGTCGCCGTTCTTTCCGGATTCGAATGCTCGCGCGCGGCCCATGTTCTCGCGAATTGCGATGAACTCCATTTCCTGCGTGATGATGCCGCGCCTGGCGTAGTGCATTTGGGTGACCGCGCAGCCAGGCTTTGCGCGAAGCGGGCGCCGGCGCGCTCCGGGGAAAGGATCGAGACGGCCTTTGTCTTTCACAAGCGCGTATTCGCGAGCGCCTTCGGTCAGGTAGCCGTCGTCCTGCGGCAAAACGTCGCGGCCGTCGTACTCCTCGATATCGCCGCGCGCAATGATCCATTCGCGACGCAGCGCGAGCAGCCCGTCGTGGACGCTGCAGGTCGCATTGGGATCGCCCCACGGCCCACTCGGGTCGTAGACGCGAACCGGCGGGTTCTCTTCAACCGAGCCGTTTATGCCGCGGGTGACGTTCAATTGCACTTCGCGCATAGGGACGCGAATGTCGGGACTGCTTCCCTCGACGTAGATTCTCGCTGAGCTCGGAAACTGAAACTTACTCTCGCTGTGTGGTTCTGAATTGTTTGGAGTCGTCATGGTTTCTCCCTTCGACGGCATTATCCGTATCAGGTTCAAGGGGTCTCCCGCGCGGGACTCTCAGCCTCGTTATGAAGCTCCCCCGGAAAAGTGATTCGTGAATCGTGATGCGTGACCGAATCGGTATCACCGCTCAACGCCAGCATAACAATCAAACGAATAGATCATCAACCGGCATCATCCAACCCGGCAACGCCGGTTCAGCGTCGGCGATTTCCCCGCAGCGAAACACCCTTGGCGTCTCAGGATCGTCAGATTTGTAGCATCTGACGACCTGATCCCGGAGAACATCGACATCCCACACGACGAGCGTTCCAACCGCAAAATAGTCCGCGCGCTTCTGAGCCATCTTCCGTTCCGCCCTGCGTCCGTAGTCTTCCTGGCTTCTAACTTCGACCGCGAAGATGGGCGCGCCCGTAAGGAATTTGCCGCGAGTTCTCGGACCGATGTAGAGCGAGGCGTCGGGACTAAACGAATCGCGGTTTGGAAGATCAACTATGAAACCGGCGCCGTCACCATAAGCGCGACCGATCCTTGTCTTTTGCGCATACCCGCGAAGGCTCACGGCGATCTCGAGCGCTGCACTGCTGGGCAGGTCTCCTGTGGGGCTCATAAGTACGAGTTCTCCATCCACAATCTCGGCCTTACCGTCCTCGTCAACATGGTAGAGGTCTTCGATTGTCGCTTGAGTTCTTGTGCTCATATCAACCTTCAGATTGCCCCAGGAAGGCTCAAGGCCAATTGCGTTTGTTGCTTATCGACGCCGGGATTATACCGCAGTCACGCCTGAGTTGCAGCGTATGTTGAACACCCAGCGAGATCACTGCGATTCGCGAGCTTCATTTCCGCGCAGCACCCTATACAACGGCCTCGCGATCATCACGATCGCAACTGCCACGAGAGCGCCGGCAACAACATCGATCACGTAATGGTAGCGCAAATACACCGTTGAAACGATAACGCCGGTTCCCAACGGCAACAGCCACCAGAAAACCTTCCGGTGAAACGTGCGCGCATAATAGAGCACGAGAAGCGTTAGTTCGGTATGACCGCTTGGAAAGCAATCACGGGTGATCCCTTCCGCACGATCCAGCATCTCGCGAACCGGTTGAAACAACCAAACCCCTGTTAACGGAATTGTCTGAGCCTCCAATATCGAAGGAAGGAAGCGCGGGCCGATCGCCGGAACCGCGATATACCCCAGATACGACACGTAGAACCCTAACACCACTATGAACACCCAGAAGTCAAACTTCTCAAACCAACCCTTCCGCCACAGAACAACCCCGAGGGCCAGGGGTAGAAAGTAGTAAGAAGAATAGGTGAGCTGAAGGACTTCGGTTAGCGGCGGCAACGTGAACCGCTCAAGCCACACCGTTGGATGTACACCCAGAAACCGTTGATCGATCCCCGCCAGCGTCGCGTCGAAGTCGTGCGGGCGAATGAGGGGGATGAGATAGCTCAGTTCCTTATAGGTGATCGGGATCAGCAGGACCGGATACCAGCCGCGAATCAAAGATGCTAGCGGTCGAGGGGGAGAAGGGGAGAAGGGGAGAAGGGGAGAAGAGGAGAAGGGGAGAACTTTCGCGATCAAGACGATCAAAGCGACCAGGGCGACGTGTCCGGCGCAGAGCGCCCACCACCAGGGGATTCTGTAGCTGAAGAACAGGATCAATAACGTTATGATTACAAGGTAAGCGATGGCGACTTTGTCGGCAGGATTGAGCCGCGAGGTTTCTGCCCTCCTCCCCGTCTCCCCTTCTCCCCGTCTCCCCTTCTCCCCTTCTTCCCGTACGCGCTTCACAGCCAGCCCTCGCTCTTGTACCACGAGATGGTTTCACGCAGTCCTTCTTCGAGCGGTACTCGGGGAGTGTAGCCAAGCTCGCTCTTTGCGCGTTCGATCGAGCACGTCCAGCCGGTCTGTGAGAGATCGGTCACCTTATCGCGATTGATAACCGGCGGTTTGCCCATCAAAGCAGCCGCCGCTTCGGCCGCGGCCGCCACGCCATAAGCAACAGCCCTCGGGATTGTGATGGTTCGCAAACGTTTCCTCATCAATGCTGCCATCAGATCGGCGACCGCGCGCATCGAGTAGTCGTCTTCGCTTGATATGAAATAAGTCCGCCCCATCGATGACTCGCTTTCCCCCGCAAGAACTATCCCGTCCACGAGATCTCGCGCATGAACGAGGCTCACTCGTTTGTCTCGGCTGCCGATCATCGGGAACATGCCGCCCTTCACCGCCTTGAAGAACTCAAAGATGCCGTAGTCGCGCGGACCATAAACGGCGGGCGGCCTGACGATCGTGACCGGCAAGAGATCCGAAACTGCGCGCACCGCTTCTTCTGCCAGCAGCTTGCTGCGCCCATACGGAGTGATCGGCGCGGGGGAGGTGTCCTCGTCGACGGGCTTGCCGTCGCGGGTCGGACCGACTGCCGCGAGCGAGCTTATGTAAACGAACCTCTTGATACGATCGCGCCGCTTGACAGCCTCAGCGAGTAACGCTTCCGTCCCTTGATGATTGACCGTGAAATAATCGCTGGCGCGGCGCGCGAAAGTCGTACCGGCAACGTGATAGATGAGGTCGACATCGGCCAGCGCTTCGTCCCAATCGGTCGAACCATCCAGCCCGCCGTATGCTAACTCGATTTGCGGATCCTTGACGTATCGCAGGTTGCTTGACCTTCGCACGAGGCATCGGACCGAGCGGCCTCGTTCCAAAAGGTGGTCGACGAGATGACTGCCGACGAATCCGGTCGCGCCGGTCACCAGGATTTTCTTGCGATCGCTCGATTCGCTCATATTGTTGCTGGTTCCTTTTGCTGAACGGCCGCGAGGGATAATAGCAGAAAAGCCACCGTCATTCGATTCGGGGCAGAGGTGTCCGACAAATTTCAGTTTGTCGACAAGGGCTGCTCCAAAGCTGAAGTTTGCCGGACAATCTGGTTATTAAGGCGCATTGAGACGCATATGTATTGACCCCACCTTTGATGCGGGCGTAGGATCGAAGTGTTCAGACATTCCAGGCGTGATTCGTAGGGGAGGTTTCTATGCTCCCATCAAGATGGTTTATTTCGTTCCTGGTTTCGATTTTCGTTTTCGGCATATCGATTGGCGCAAGCGCTCAATTGCAGGACCGATCGGCAGTCCAAGCGAAGATGGAGTCATTGCGCGCGCAGATACAGGCTAAGGAGAGGGTCTTTCTCGCTCCGTCGGCGGAGGACCTCGCCGCCTTCGCGGGGTTTCTGCGACAGCCTGATACGGGAATGGCCCGCTTGATGCCGCGTGAGACGTATGACGGCAAGCTGCTGATCCGCGGAGGAGGAGCATATTACTCATTCGCCAGGCTGACTAACGAATATGGTTTTGGATCCGACATCGCGTTAGAGCAAGGGCAACTCCGCGTTGGTTTCGCTGGTGCAGACTTTGGCTTTCTCACGTCGCTGGGCGATGTCGCGATTGATAGCGTCACCGCGGAGCATCCGGGGGTTAGCTACCTGGCCGAGTTCAAAACGCCGTCGGCAGAAACGGACGCTCGAGAGCAGTACCGTCGGGCTGGCACTGGATTCGAAGTGGGCGGTTTTGCCTACAGAAGCGTCCTGTCTGCAAATCTGAACACGACCTATGCCCTGCGCTCGGTCGACTACGGTGTGTCGGATCTGTTGGTTGCTTTCAGAGTCACCCGCCAGGATTCTGATGGGAGCCTGACTCTAGTGTGGACGATATTGAAGAAGTTTCCGGTCCCGCAGCTCGCGCAATAACGGTCGGGAGAGACTGCGAGGTGATTTATGATACGTGCTCGCGCCTTCTCATTGATAGTTGCTTTTATCTTTGTTGCCTTCCTTGCACCCGCGGCGCAGGCCCAGTCGTTGGACCGAGCCGCTCTGGAAAACGAGATTCGAGCGCTGGTTGGAGAGCTGAAGGACACGGAGCAACAGTTCCTGGCGCCGTCCGCCAGGGATCGAGAGAAGTATGCTGCGTTTCTTAGCCAGCCTGATACCGGCTTGATCCGCTTGCTTCCAAGAGAGGTGTTTCAGGATAAACTGACGATACAAGGTGGAGGAGCGTACTACTCGTTTGCCCGTCTGACTCACGAGTATGGTTATGGATCAGATATCGAACTTCAGCAGAATCAGTTCAGCGTTGGCTTCGCGGGCGCAGACTTTGGATTCCTCACAAGGGTCGGAAAGGTAGCGATCGAAGAGGTAACGCTCGATCATCCCGGTGCGCAGTTCCTATCGACCTTTACGGCTCCAACAGCAGAACCGGGTGCTCGCGATCAGCAGAAGCGAGCGGCGGCGGGGTTCGATGTAAACGGCTTCACCTACAAGGATAGTGTTCCGTTCAAGAGGAAGAACGCGTATCTTCTGCGGTCCATTGGATACCGCGTCTCCGATCTCCTGGTCGCGTTTCGGATCGTGACCCAGGATGACGACGGGAGTGTGGTGATCGTGTGGAAGATACTGAAGAGGTTCCCAGTGCCGCAGTTGACCGTCACACAAGCCTCGCCAGGCAAGCTATGAAGGACAGGACTTCTTTGACGCGCGCCTCAATCCAGCACTATCTGCTGGCGCTGTGATGATCCAGATAGTCGAGCAGGACATTGGTCATCACCTTGACACCGACCACCAGGCTCTCTTCGTCAACGTCGAACTCCGCAGTGTGCCACGCGGGCATAAGCCCCTTCGCTTTGTTGCCGACGCCGAGGAAGTAGAAGAAGCCGGGAATGACCTTCTGATAGTAGGAGAAGTCTTCCGCCGGCATAAAAGGTTTGAGCGAGAGGAGGTTTGCGTCTCCAATTAAACGCCGAATCGTCGGGAGCGTTTCGTCAACCAGCCTCGGATCGTTGTAGGTCACCGGATTTGAATCGTCGAACGACAGGTCAAACTTTGCGTCGTACGCGGAGGTCACGCTGGCGAGCGTCTGACGCATCAACTCCTTCGCGCGCGTGCGAACCTGTTCGTTCAACGATCGCATCGTGCCTTCCATTTTTACCTCGTCAGCGATGATATTGTTGCGGACACCGCCATTGATCGTCCCGATAGTGAGGACCAGGGGCTCGAGTGGATCGATACGCCGGCTGCGTATTGTTTGCAAGGCGGTGACGCACTCAGCGGCTACAACGACCGCGTCGATTCCACCCTGGGGCACCGCGCCGTGAGACTTCTTGCCGTGAATCGTTATCGTGAACTTGTCCGACGAAGCCATAGCAGGGCCTGACTGGTACCCGATCTGTCCAACTTCAAAGCCGGCGGTATGTAATCCAAAAATAGCCTGGGGTCGCGGGTTCTCGAGCGCTCCTTCTTTGATCATCAAGCTCGCGCCGCCCTCTTCGCCTTGAGGCGCGCCTTCCTCGGCTGGCTGAAAGATGAATTTGATCGAGCCCGCAATCTGATCGCGCATCTTGCTCAACACTTCCGCAACGCCAAGCTCGACGGTCGTGTGAACGTCGTGGCCGCAGGCGTGTTTGACGCCGGGGGTTAGCGACTTGTAGGGCACGTCGATGGTCTCTTGAATCGGGAGCGCGTCCATATCGGCTCGCACTGCGACGACCGGTCCCGGCTTCGAGCCTTTGAGCAGAGCGACGACTCCGTACTTGCCGACGCCCGTCTTCACCTCATCGAGGCCAAGCGCGCGGAGTCTTTCGGCGACTATTCGCGAAGTGCGCTCTTCGCGATTGGAAAGCTCGGGATGCATGTGGAAGTCGCGGCGTTGTTCCACGAGTTTTGCGCGCAAGGCTTCGGCCGCTTGAGCGATTTGTTGGTCGCGGGATGCGGCGCCGGCTGCGGACTGTCCCGGCAGCGTTGCGAGCCCGAGTGAAAGAGCCAGCACTATTCCAACAACACTCCTTAATCTCATCAGTCGCCTCCAATATGTGATGAATGAATGCCTCTGAGCGGCTAAGGCAGAATATGAGTTTGGCCCAGGCCGGTCAAGCGAGGTCCGTGTTGAAGGTGCGCGGCAAGTTTTTGTTGGATGCTGTCGCCGCCTAAATCGGCTTTCACACAGTCTCGTCAGAACTGGGTATGCGCAAAACTGGACTAACCCCAGTGTTGACCCTGTCCGGTTGAGGTGGTCTAATCCTCTCTCGCAGACCTGCCGGCAGATGTCAGTCGGTGACTCAACTTTCCGTCGGCCACACGGAGGGAAACCAATGAAACGCCTCTTAGCTCTCTTCGCACTCACACTTTCGTTTTGCGTCGTAGGCGCGCTCGCTCAGCAGAAGCGAGCTATGACTTTCGAAGACGTTCTTGCGCTGAAGAGCGTTTCGGATGCGCAGATGTCGCCCGATGGCAAATGGGTCGCTTACGTCGTCACCTCGGCTGATATGAAAGAGAATGCGAACGACTCCGATGTCTGGCTCGTCTCGACTGCCGGCGGCGAACCTGTGAGGCTTACGACCAGCAAGAAGAACGACAATCAACCGCGATGGTCGCCGGACAGCAAACGGATCGCTTTCATCTCTGCGAGGGAAGAGAAGCCTCAAATCTTCCTAATTTCGCCTTTCGGCGGCGAACCCGAGAAGCTCACCGACTCGAAGTCAGGCGTTCAGTCTTTCCAATGGTCGCCCGAGGGCAACCGCATCGCTTACGTCGCGCCCCAGGAGCCAACTCCCGACGAAGAGAAGAAGCAGAAAGACAAGGACGATGCTCAAATAATCGATAAGAATTTGAAGCTCGCTCGCATCTGGGTGATCGATGTGACGACGAAGAAGGCGACCGAGTTAGTTAAAGGCGAATACAACGCGAGCGATCCGCAGTGGTCGCCGGATGGCCGTCTGGTCGCGTTTGTAACAAATCCGACGCCGAAGGCCGACGATGGCAGCTTGTCCGATATCTGGGTGATCGATGTGACGGGCGCCGCCAGCGCCGAGGCAGTAGCCCTCCAGAAAAAGCTGACGGATCTTTCAGAGACGCTTGCGAGTTTGGAAACGAGATACGGTCCCAACTATTTTCGAATCATGGAGATTCAGGGCCAGATTGTTTCTGTCCAGAGGGAGTTGGCTCAGAAGAGCGGGCTCCGCAAGCTGACTGAGAACGATGGCCCGGATGTTTCGCCGCGCTGGTCGCCCGATGGGACGCGGATCGCTTATTTGAGCCGCGACCTGAAGACCGCCGAGGTCGGCCAGCTTCGCCTGACCGTGATCGCTCTTAATGGAGGAGCACCTCGCCTGCTCGCGCCGAGCTTCGAATATCAGCCCGGCGCGCCGAAGTGGTCGGCTGACGGTCAGACTCTCTACTTCAATTCGGGGGTTCGAACTACTTCGCAGTTGTTCTCGGTTCCGGCGAGTGGCGGTGATCCGAAGCAGCTTTCGAACATCAATGGAGTGATGGGCCAAATCAGCTTCTCGCGGGATGGCTCGGTTTTAGCCTTCACCAAGTCGGACACGCAGCATCCCGATGACGTCTACGTATCGACGACGCTTCCCATAACTGAGCCAGCCAGGCGCACCGATCACAACCCACAAGTGCGAGAGTTCGCACTCGGTTCGAGTGAAGTGATTCGTTGGAAGAGCAAAGACGGAATGGAGATCGAAGGCATAGTGATCTACCCGGTGGGCTACCAGCAAGGGAAACGCTACCCGACAGTGGCGTTGATACACGGCGGTCCGTCCGGCGTCTGGACGCAGAGTTTCCCAAGTTCGTGGAGTAACTTCGGCCAGGTGTGGGCTACCCACGGATGGGTGGTCTTCTATCCCAACGTGCGCGGCTCGTCTTCCTACGGCGAGAAATTTCTGGGCTCGAACGTTCGCGATTGGGGCGGCGGAGACTACCAGGATATCCAAACGGGACTCGACAATTTAATTGGAAAGGGCATCGCCGATCCCGACAAGCTTGGGCAGGCCGGATGGAGCTACGGCGGATACATGACCGCGTGGACGCTTACGCAGACGAACCGATTCAAAGCGGTGATGGTCGGCGCAGGGTTGACTGACATGTTCTCGATGTACTCGACCAACGACCTGCAACGCACTCTGGAAGCCTATTTCGGGGCGCAGCCCTGGAACGATGTTGAGGCTTACCGCCGGGCTTCGGCGATGACTTTCATCAAGCAAGCGAAGACTCCGACGCTGATCCTTCACGGGGGCTCGGATACCCGCGTGCCGCCGAGCCAGGCTCAAGAGCTGTACATGGGACTTAGAAAGAACGGCGTGCCGGTTGAGATGGTGCTCTTCCCGCGCGAGCCGCACGGGCTGCAGGAGCCACGGCATCGCCTGGACAAGATGCGCCGCGAATACGCGTGGTTCTCGAAGTACGTGCTTGGAATCGAAGCACCCGAGCCAAAGCCCGCAAAGGAAGATAAGAGGGCTGATGAAAAGCCGTCAGGGAACCGATAGCCCTGACTTTAGTTTGGTGGCTTGGCGCTGGTCTCTGCATTTAAGATCCCGGCGACTCAATGAGGCATTGACGAAACCCTCAGCGTAAACCGAACAAATTCGCTTTGATGGCTCGCATCTAACCGATCATCTCTCCACGTCAGTCTGGAACGATCCTTGCCACCCACAAACCTCCAATGCATTCGAGCAGCGCAAATCTACGTCATTGACGCTGATTGGCACTTCGAGTGTACCGTTTCAATAAGGTTGTCACGCACAGGTGTCAACTTTTAGGACATAAGGAGGGAGCAATGAACAAACGAATAATCGCCGCAGTGAGCGCTCTATTTCCTTGCGCGCTGCTCATTTTCACGGTTGCCAGCAACTCCCCGTCACAGACCGTTGAGGTGAGAAGAATCCAGACTACCGAACCGGTAATCCTCGCCAAGCGCCACACACTCGCTATCAAGTACAAAGATAACGATGACACCTCGGTCAACATCACAGGCACGGCATTGGATCCGCAGGCGATGGGAAAGGCCGAAGTAAAACGAAAGGACGGGCGAACTCGAGTCAAGCTCAAGGTGGCGAACCTCGGTCATCCGCAGGCGCTCGGCGCCTACTATACCACCTACGTTCTCTGGGCCATTGCGCCCGAAGGTCAGGCAGACAATCTTGCTGAATTGCCAATCAAGAACGATCTCGAGGTTGACGTCACCACGGCGTTTCAAACTTTCGGGCTGATCATAACCGCCGAGCCGCATTCCGCGGTTAAGCTCCCCAGCCCGGTGATCGTAGCGGAAAACACCCTTCGCAAAGGAACCGAAGGCGGCATCGGAGCGAGTCAAATAGAATACAGCGGCGACCCTGGTGATCTTTACGTCGTCTCTACACAAAACTCGCCAGCTTTGAGCGCGGACTACAACACACCGCTGATGATACTCGGCGCACGTCGTTCGGTGGAGATTGCCCGTCGTGCGGGCGCTCATCGGTACGCCGAGCAGGAACTGCGCGAAGCTGAGATCAAGCTGGCAGCTCTGGAACAGACCTGGCCCGCGAGGCGCAAGGACGAGGAGAAATTCAGCGGTCTTGCTCACGATGTGATGCGACTCGGAGAACGCGCGCGTGAGCTGACGGTCGACCGCATAGCTCAAGCGAGACTCGACGCCGAACGCCGCGCCGCAAGCAACTCGATCGCTGACGCGCGAAGCGAAGCTGATCGTGCGAGAGATGAGGCTGAACGGGCGAGGCGAGAGGCTGCCGCTTCGCAGGATGCCGCGGGCCGCGCGGAGAGGGAACTCGCGGAAGCGCGTCTGCGAGTCGAGCAAGCCCGGACTGAAGCCGATAGGGCCAAGGCTCGTGAAGATCTGGCTCGCGTAGAAGCCGAGCGCGCCCGCATGGAAGCCGAGCAGGCGAAACAGGACAAGAACGAGCTGCAACAGCGACTCTTCACTTCGATCTCGGCGATTCTGGAGACAAGACGCGAAGCGCGCGGTCTGATAGTCAACCTTTCGGATGTGTTATTCGATTTCAATCAGGCTTCGCTCAAACCGGGCGCGCGTGAAAAGCTCAGCAAGCTGGCCGGAATACTTCTAGCTTATCCGGGCCCGTACCATATGGAAGTTGAAGGACACACGGACGCCATTGGGTCCCAGGACTACAATCAGAAGCTCTCGGAAGACCGCGCCCAGTCGGTTAGCAGCTACTTGTTGAGGGCAGGAATACCTTCTGATCGTATCCTGGCCGTGCGCGGTTTTGGCAAGCTTAGACCCGTCACTACCAATGACACGCCGGAAGGCAGACAGATGAACCGGCGCGTCGAGATCGTCATTACCGATCTCGACAATCAAGTACCTGACAAGCGGTAGAGTTCAACCTGAAACTCGGATGGGATGCAGGTAGTAATGATGCGTAACAGTCATCTGTGGTCGGGTGAGCTTGCGCTTGAGATTGAAAACACTCAAGGAGGGAGAACCATGAGTTCCAAACCTTCTCTAGCACAAGACCCGCAGTATGAAGAGACCGAGGTTCGTGCGCTTTATAGGCAGATTGTGAGTGGCTGGAACCGGCGCAGTGCCGATGCAATTGCCGAGCTATTCGCTGAAGATGGAGATGCCATCGGATGCGATGGCTCGGAGTTCAAGGGGCGAGCGGAGATTGCCGCGGTCCACAGGCAGATCTTTGACGATCATCGCACCGGTGCGTTTGTGGGGAAGGTCAGAAGTGTGCGCTTTCTGAATCCCGAAGTCGCTGTCCTATGCGCGGTCGCAGGCATGGTGATGCCCGGGCAGTCGAACCTCGAGCCAGACCGCAACGCGGTTCAGACGCTCGTCGCTGTGAAACGCGACGGCCAGTGGCGCGCCGCTGTATTTCAGAATACCTCCGCTCAATTTCACGGAAGACCGGAGGAAGCACGAGCGCTAACGGAGGAGCTTCGCAAGCAATTGTGATAAGAGAGTTCGTAGTACGGCCTTTAGGCGGAAGTTTGTACTTGGCGACCAAATGCGCCAGGAAGCTACAAACTTCCGCCTAAAGGCCGTACTACGAACTCTTTTAGGAAGGCCCAGGCTGCGCGGTCTCCGGCGAAAGCTCGCGCACCGCGGCCTCGAGTGCTGTGGTGATTTCCTGGCGGCTGCCTTGCAGAATCCGCGGCGCCCCGATCCGTATCTCACAGAAAAACGGCACAGGTATGAACTCACCTTTTGGAAGGCTCCTTCCCATGTTCACGAGGTAGGCCGGAACTACCGGCACGCCGGGGATCTTCTCGATCAGGTGCGCGACACCGGAACGAAACTCTCCCATCTCCGGACCCGAACCGCGGGTGCCCTCAGGAAAGATGATTATCGAGTCGCCGGCTTCGATCGCCTCGCGCATTCGACGAAGCGGGTTGTTCTCAGTCGTGATGTTCTTTCTCGCAATTGGCAGAATGTTGAACAGCGTCTTCGTCACAAGCGAAACAAACCTGTTGCGCTCGAAGTAGTCGGCTGCGGCAACCGGCCGGATTCGGCGAAGACGGCTAAGCGGGAAAAGACTCAACAGCGAGATCGTGTCCAGATGGCTCGAGTGATTCGCGATGAGAATGAACGGGGCGGACCTGCCGAGATGCTCGCGACCGCGCACGCGGAGGCCAATGAACAGCGCCATGAATGGCTTTATCGCCAGCGCAAACACTACCATTTGAGCAACGTTGCGAAGCGTTAATCGCTTCGTCTTCACTGATGTCGGGTTTGCCGTTGACTCGCTCGCCGTTTCGGATGCACCGTTCGCCAAGATGCCCTCCCTGGGTCTAGTGGAATGTGTATGTCCTGTAAGGGCGGTCCTCGGTGGCCGCCCCTTTCTGCTTCGCATGATCCAACCGCGCGGTAAAGCGGCGCCCACCGAGGACCGCCCTTACAGACGCTAGCTGGTGTAGAAGTAACGAACATAGTGGAAGAAAATAGGCGCGGCGTAGCAGAGCGAATCAACGCGATCCAGCATTCCGCCGTGTCCCGGTATCACGCTGCCGAAGTCCTTCACACCGAAGTCTCGCTTGACTGCGCTCATGACCGCGCCGCCAAAGAAGCCCGCGACTGTGATGAACAGCGACACCATTAATGTCTCTCCGATTGAAAACGGAGTCAGGAACCGAATCGCGAGGCTTAACAACATCGCGCTCGCTATGCCGAGGGCGAAACCTTCCCAGGTCTTGTTCGGACTGACGGTCGGGATGATCTTGTGCCTACCCAGAGTCTTGCCCCAGATGTATTGCAGAACGTCGCTCATCTCGACGACGAATACAAGGAACAGAACGAGCGTGCGTCCATTTGCAGCCTTATCACCAATCGTGCGGAGCGTGAGCAGGTATGCCATGTGGCTCAAGCCAAATACGAATATCATCAGTCCCCATTGAATCTGCGAAGCGGATTCCACGAAGCCCTTCGTCTCTTTCGACAAGACCATCCGCACAGGTAAAGACAGAAGGATGTAAACCGGAATGAAAATGATGAACATTCCGTACCACGGCGGGTTGAGCGCGATCCAGAGATACTGGATTGGTACGGCAAGAAAAGTGAGGACCAGCGCGTGATGGTCTGCCGGGCGGGTCTTGAGCAGCGTTACATATTCTTTCATCGCCCAGAAGCTCAGGAGTGCGAAGAACACGAGGGATATTCGATTGCTCACGACGACCGCGCCGAAAAACACCGCCGCCATTATCCACCAGGCTCGCACGCGGGCTGAGAGTTCTGAGAAGTCCTTCTCGGGCCGCCTCCGCTGAAGCAGCGCTACCGCGACGGAGGCCACCACGAGCACGCCAAGCACGAGCAGTCCCATTTGGACCATTGGCGAGAGGTTCTTTATGGACGTCAGCATATCTGGATCAATCGGTTATCATTTCACGTCGCGGGAACGCAACTCCTCGAGCGCACGAGACACCCGATTAAAGCAGGTTACCAGTGTCAGCAAGGCGGCGACCGCGAATATCCACGGCCACGCTCTTCCAATCGCGGGATGTAAGAAGGTCGCGAGTCCCAGGGCGCCCACGACGAATGCGCGATCGCTCTTTCCCATCGGCCCTTCGTAGCGACGGCTTGCTCCAAGCGCGCGGCCCAGCACGCCGCTGAACTCAGTGAGCACGGCGCCAATCGAGAACGCTACGACCGCCCATCGCGCCGGCTCATAGACGAAGGCGAGTGGCAAATACAACCCGAGGTCCGAAATCGCATCACCCAACTCGTTGAGCACGGCGCCCAGTTGAGTCGACATTCCAAGCTCTCGCGCCATCATTCCGTCGATGGCGTTGAGCGCCATCCGGATGAAGAGCCACACCGGCAACAGAAGCAATAACGCCGGCCGACTTGTGGCGAACGAGACAGCGGCGCCCACAACGATTGATCCGGCTATTGCGATAAGTGTGAGCGCATTCGGAGTCAGGCCCATCGATGCGATTCTCTGCATCAGCGGTCTGAGCAAGGCCTGAAATCTCGGCTTCAGATCGTAAACGGATGGCATATTCGGGTTCACTGGTGCTGCGTGCGGCTCGTGTCCAACCCGCGCGTCCTAAGAGGCAGGGCCGCGACGGATTATAGCACGATGGTCTGCAGAGCGTAGCTGTTCCTGCGGAGGAACTGGTCTGTGTGCGTGGACCGCCCTTAAACACTATCAGTTGCTGTCGGGAAAGCTGAGGGGAACGTGAAACGTTTCTTGCGTCTCAATCATGAATGACTGAACCGGGCAGAGATAACGTAATCGAGGGACCAGCGGCTAGAGGGATGCGTGAATCGGTGTCCGTTGCCTCCTGGGCTCTATGCTTTGTTGAGTAGGGTCGCGATCTGTGATACAACAGGCAGCCGAGAGCGCGATCTCCTCGCGCCACCGTTTGTAGAATGGCCGCTTTGGTTGTGGACTTGAAATCAAGTCCGTTTACGTCTAGCTCGCCGCTCTCGTGAAGACAAGAGTCAGGCGGATCTGAGCCGTTAAGCAGATGTAGTCAAGGTTGGCGTCGAGGGACCCGGGATGGACATTCTCGGAAAGGTGGGAACGATGGGAAAAGGGAAACAAGAGTCAGAACAGGAACTCAAGGATTGGACGGTAATGGTTTACCTCGCGGGTGATAACAACCTTAGCGAAGAATGCGTGTGGTCGCTAAAGGAGATGTATCGGACGGGAGTGAATGGCAATATCGCGCTGGTGGTTCAGATCGACCCTAGAGCCAGCAGGATGAGGCGCTTCGAAGTAGGAACGGATTTGGAAGAGCGTAAAAAGGCGAGGCAACCGACGTATCCTCCAGCTCGCAGCACGGTAGAAGGCGGTTGGCCCGAGCTGGCCCAAGTACCTCAACCCAGGGAGATCGGCGACAGCACCGATGGAATACTCTTCTCGCACGGTCTCTCCGTTCCGACGGCCACTGATTCACGCTCAGGCGGCAACGCGAGGCGCTCCCGGAAGAACTCGGATGACATGTCTTCACCGGAGGTGCTCAGACAGTTCATTATAGAGAGTAAGGAGAATCATCGGGCGCATCACTATCTGCTGATTCTGTCCGGTCACGGAAGCGGCGCGATTGGAAACTCCTTCCTGGTGGATGACTTTCCTGCGAGGGGCCTTAGCATGGCGCAGCTGAGCGACGCCCTCAGGGGCGCAGGAGCCGGAATTGACGTCCTTGGAATGGACTCGTGCGGCATGGGAATGGTTGAGATTGGCTATGAGCTGCGCGACTCTGTTAAATACCTGGTCGCTTCTGAGGGATTCGAGCAGAACACTGGATGGCCATATCACAGAGTGCTCGGGGTGTTGAATGAGAATCAGGGGATCGAGCCGTCAGCGCTGGCCGCGAAGTTGGTAGAGGTCCACACGCAGTACTATGCCGATTACATAATGGCTGGCGTTTCGACGGACATGGCTGCGTGCAATCTCGAGAAGAGCGACGAGCTTGCGGCTGCGGTATCTCGACTAGCCGACGCGTTGAAACGCAATTTCCCAAAAGGCAAGAGGGAAACGTATGAGGGTAACCACGAGGTCTATGTTGAGGATCTCGATTTGGAAAAACGCGCCGTCGCCGATGCCGTGATACTCGCGCACTGGAGAGCACAGTCCTATCGATTCGAGCTGCACACAGATCTCTACGATTTTTGCGAGCTCCTGGGAAAGGGATGCAGCGGCAATCAAGAGATCGTGGAAGCTTGCGAGTATGTGAAGGCGGTCATCAAGGGCAGGGAGATGACGAAGGTCGTAGTAAGTGGAGGAGAACTGGCAATTCATTCCGATGGATATGTCATCAAGTGTTGCCGCAGCGGGGGCACATTTCAATACTCAAATGGAGTCGCCATATACTTCCCGTGGGCCGCGTTCTTGCCAGGATACAAGAGACTCAGGTTCTCGGAGGAAACTACATGGGACGAGTTTCTTAAAATATACGTCGAAAAAACGCGCCGCCGGCCGCGTCACAGTAGTTATAATTATGGCTCTGTTCCGGGAACCGATGAGCAGCCAGCCGATTTGCGGGACGTCCTCAACCTGGAAGGCCGGGATGTTCTGGCGGTTGGCGATCGTGATGTCCTGACTGTTGGAGATCGGGACGTGCTAACGGTAGGGGATCGCGATGTGCTAACGGTTGGCGATCGCGACGTCCTGACTGTTGGAGATCGGGACGTGCTCACTGATGGGGACCGGGAGGTTCTCACTGTGGGAGATCGAGATGTCTTGACGGTTGGCGACAGAGGAGGCAGCGGCATTTTGCCAGCAGTGAAGAATCCGCCGAGGCAATTTCTCGCCAAGAGCTTCTGCGGAGAGGCCTTCGTAGTACGAGAGATCGAGAGCGAGAATTAACAGCGAATTAGGAAGAGAAGAAAGAGTGCGGAACCTGGGTCGCAGTCTTGTCGCGTTCGCAATCGTTTCACTACTCTCGGAGCCCCTTCCGGCGGCTCGCAATCTACGTGTGTCCGGCGGGCCGCAAATCGGCGCTGCCTCGCCGCTCGCGTTCGAAGCTCCCGTTCGAAGACGGATTTCCAAGGGCGAGCGACACTCTTATCAACTCACGCTTGCCTCCCACCAATTCGTTCGAGTGCTCATCGATCAGACAGGCATGTTGCTGGGCGCGGCAATCTACGGACCGCGGGGCCAGACGATCGTGGACGTGGATTGTAGCGAGGCCGAACCGACGCCAATATCTCTGATTGTCGAGGCCTCGGGGGTCTATCGCCTCGAAATCCGATCGCTTGAAAGCGAATCGATCACCGGAAGCTATGAAGCGGCAATCGAAACTCTGAGGGCGGCAACGGAGTCGGACAAAAGACGCGTTGCGGCTGAGCGCCTTTTTGTTGAGGGCGAGAAACTGGCTGCGCTTCAACAGGCGGATTCTAACCGAACGGCGATTGAGCGATATGAAGAAGCTCGGTCCCACTGGCGCGCCATCGGCGCTAAACGCGAAGAAGCGCGAGCAATGATCGCTATCGGTGAGATATATCATCCGCTGGGCGAGGCTAGAAAGGCGCTCGACTACTACACGCGCGCCCTGTCGCTGAGCCAGGAAGCGAAAGATCTCCGGTTGGAGTGCGAAACGCTTAGTCACATTGGGTTGGTTCATATCGATCTAGGCGGGACTCAGGTAGCCTTGGATTTCTGCAACAAGGCGCTCAAGTTAAGTCAGGATGTGAAGAACCGGCACGGCGAAGCTCACGCGCTCGATACCCTCGGCGAGGTCTATTACGCATACGGCGAGAAGGCGAAGGCACTTGAATATTACCAGCAGGCGCTGTCGCTCTGGCGCTGTCTCAATCATCGACGGGGAATGGCGAAGACTCTCACCTATTCCGGGCTTACGTATTCCGATTTGGGCGACACATCCAAAGCGCTGGATGCGTACAACGAGGCTCTTCCGATCTCGCGTTCCACGAACGATCGCCGAGGCCAGGTTGCGATCTTAACGGCAATCGGGCACGCATATTCGAGATTGGGCAAGAAACAAGAGGCGCTTGCGGCCTACGATCAAGCGGGGACGCTCAATCAACAAATAGGCGACCCGCTTGTGGAAGCACGCATACTCAATGGAATAGCCTTCGTGTATGAAGAACTCGGTGAGAAGGATAAGACTCTTGAGTACTATACGCGGTCAATGCGGATCTATGAGACGGCGGGGTACCTACGGGGCCAGGTCGCTCTAATGGTTGCGATGGGTCAGATCTATTTTTCAAAAGGAGAGTATGAGACAGCGCTCGAGAGTTTTCAAAAGGCGCTTCCCCTAACTCGAAAGCTGAAAGCGCAATCGCTTGAGTCATATGCGCTTAAGAATCTTGGCTCAATCTTCGAGACGCTCGGGGACAAGAAGAAAGCTCTCGAATTCTACAACCAGGCGGTGGTGCTCCATCGGTCATTGGAGGACCGGCGAGGCGAGGCGTATGCGCTGAGCGCTATTGGCAATATCTTTGAGGGATGGGGAGAGAAGGAGAAAGCTCTCGACTATCAAACAAAGGCACTTCAGCTAAACCTCGCGGTTGTGGATCGTTTCAAGGAAGTCTCAACCCTTTTCAGGATCGCTCGCATCGAGCGCGATCTTGGAAGACTCGCTGAAGCCCGCGCACACGTCGAGGATGCTACCAGCAAGATCGAATCGCTGCGAGCAGATGTCGCCGGCCGGGAATTGCGCGAGTCCTTCATTGCCGACGTGCGCCAGAATTACGAACTAAGCATTGATGTGCTCATGCTCTTGCATAGGCGGAAGCCGTCGCAACAACTCGACGCGATTGCCTTGCACACAAGCGAGCGGGCGCGCGCGCGCAGCCTGCTTGAAATGCTCACCGAAGCGCGAGTTGACATTCGCCAGGGCGTTGATAGCGCGTTGCTGGAACGTGAACGGGCGCTTCAAAGATCGCTCACGGACAAAGGGGAACGCTACAGCCTGTTGCTCACTCGCAAGCATAGCCAAGAGCAAGCAGCCGCTGCCGCAAAAGAGATCGAAGAAATCAGAACCGAGTACCAGCAGGTGCAGGCGCAGATCCGATCGACCAGCCCGCGGTATGCAGCGCTCACACAGCCCCAGCCCCTCTCGCTCAAAGAGATACAGGAACAGGTTCTCGATCCAGACACCCTGCTCCTGGAATACGCGTTGGGTGATGAACGCAGTTATCTTTGGGCGGTCACTTCAGACTCGCTGACAAGCTTCGAGCTTCCAAAACGACCAGACATCGAAGCGGCGGCTCGTCGCGTTTATGATTTGCTCACTGCGCAGAATCAGATCGTGAAGGGCGAAACAGAGCTGCAGAAAGAGAGACGAGTTGCGCGTGCGGATGCCGACTACTCAAGAGCATCGGGGGCTTTGAGTCAGATGGTGCTTGGCCCGGTCGCCTCGCAACTCGGAGCGAAGAGGCTGCTGATTGTAGCCGACGGCGCGCTGCCGGTGCCCAGCGCGAAGGGCATTGCGAGTCGAACTTTGGCATCAGGCAGTCAGGGGAGCGCCCAACCTGCTGATCCGGACTTCCAACCCCTGATCGTTGAACACGAAATAGTGAGCCTGCCCTCGGCTTCGACGCTT